>RCUF01000020.1_pt1 | contig 178409 bp, 174 predicted proteins | sample 2166311 | NCBI WGS metagenome assembly RCUF01 (sample SAMN09932608, study PRJNA488358) | compost metagenome | feature: garden; material: soil; isolation source: compost soil in 4-hydroxybenzonitrile-enriched culture | place: Germany: Experimental Botanical Garden Goettingen | collected 2016-01-27 | reverse complement strand
CTACGGCCAATGAAACAAGTTTGCGCGCGCTTCGTTCCCGCATAGGCTGAACCCATGGGTCCTTCACTGCTGCTAACGCCAATGACCGAGGCGGATGCAGATTTCGTTGCGCGCCTGGCTGCAGACGAACGCGTCATGGCCCATGTCGGCGACGGAAGCACCTGGAGCCCGGAGCACACCGCGCAACGCGTGGAACATGCCCTGAGCAGTCCGGAGATCTCCTGGTTTATCGCGCGCCGCGAGAATTCTCCGGTTGGACTTTTCACCGCTACCGAACGCAGGCATGCCACCGAAATCGGCTATTGGATCGCCCCGGAATGCTGGGGCCAAGGCTTGGCGAAGGCAATAGTCAGCGAGGGGCTCGCGCAATTGCAGGAAACCGGTCGAAGCGCATTTATCGCTCGTGCCGATGCCTCGAATATCGCCTCGCTGAAAGTGCTTGCCCGTTACGGGTTCATCGCGCAGGCGAAGGAAGGCCCTGGGCTCATAACGCTGACACGGGTTCTTCCCACTGTACCGGTGCCGCCAGCCAGCTAGGGCGTGTAGGTTTCCGATGGGCGGAACCTATCGGGTGCTTCTTCCTCGACCGTAGCGCTCGGGGTCGCCGGTTCTTCGAGGTGGGTTCCGGCGCCACGCTGGATAAACAGCACCGCTGCCCAGCCTGCCGCGATGAGGACGGCAACGGCCAGGATCCCGAGGAAGAACACCAGCAGCACAGCACCGCATGAACGCAATCCCTTCACTTCAAGCCTCTTCCCTCATCTAGTCGCATTGTCGGGATATCCAGATCAAGTGTAGTCCTGAACCTGTCCAACCCGGGCATGGCGACAAAGCAAAATGCCCTGCCGCTTCCCGATCATCAGGAGAGCAGCAGGGCATCTGGCAGGCCAAAAGCCTAGCGCTGGGAAGCGCCGAACTTCTCGATAGCCGCAGCCACCGCGGCGGCACGAGCCTCGGACGCCTCGTCGGCGGTCAGGGTGCGGTCGGCGGCACGGAACCTCAGGCCGAAGGCCAACGACTTCTTGCCGTCTTCGATGCCCTGGCCCTGGTACACGTCGAACAGCGCGATGTCTTCGAGCAGTTCACCGGCGCCTTCGCGAAGGGCGGCAAGCACATCTCCAGCCACGACGTCCTGGTCGACAACCAAGGCCACGTCCTGGGTAGCCAGCGGCTGGGCGGACAGGTGCTGCTGGGCAACAACCACTGCAGGTGCAGCAGCCATCAGTGCGGCAGCATTCAGTTCCATGGCCACGGTACGTGCTGGCAGGTCCTGGTCCTTGAGCAGCTGCGGGTGCAGTTCACCGGCGTAGCCAACGACCTGCCCGGAAACCTTCAGTACTGCAACACGGCCCGGGTGGAAGGCCTGGTGGCTGCCCTGGGCAACCTCAAGCTCAACGCCGAGGACATCTGCCGCGCAGTGCGCCGCATCCAGCGCGTCGGCCCAGTCCCAGGCACGCGGTGCGAAGCCGGCCGCAGCCGATGCTTCGCGGCCGGTGAGAACCGCGGCCAGGTGCCATGGCTGGTCAGGGACGCCGTTGAACAGTTCGGCCAGGACCTCATCGCTCGGCTTTTCACCTAGCGGAGGCAGAACCGAGGAGCCCAGCTGCGTACCTGGCAGGAAGACGAGGCCGCCTTCATACAGCGCCAGGTCGCGGAAGCCACGGCCGATGTTGCGGCGAGCGGTTTCCAGCAGGCCCGGCAGCAGCGAGGTGCGCAGGAAGCGGAATTCCTTGGAAATCGGGTTGGCCAGCGAAATGGCCTTGACCTCGGTACCGGCTTGCGCAGCACCAAAGGTGCTGTTCTGCGCTTCGGAAACGAACGGGTAGTTCAAGACCTCGGTCAGCCCTGCATCTGCCAAGCCCTGAAGCAGGCGGCGGCGCTGGGACTGGGCGCGGGTCAGGCCACGGCCCGGAGGGGCCACTGGCAAGGTCGCCGGGATCTTGTCATAGCCGACTACGCGGGCTACTTCCTCGACCAGGTCTTCCTTGATGTCCAAATCCGGGCGCCAGCTTGGTGCGGTGACCAGGAAGCCCTCGGCGTTCTGCTCAACGCTCGCGCCGATGCCTTCCAGCGCGGTGATGGTCTGCTCATCGGTGTAGTCCACGCCGATCAGGGCTCCAGCGAAACCTGCCGGCAGCTGGATCTGGGTGTCGGAAGGAATCTGGCCCGCGTCGGTGGCCTTGGCGGTTTCGGTGCCGCCGGCCAGCTGCACCAGCAGGTCCACGGCACGCTGGGCCGCGATCTGCATGATGCGTGGGTCCACGCCGCGCTCGAAGCGCTTGGAGGCTTCGGAAGGCAGCTTGTGGCGACGGCGCGAACGGCCGATGGACACGGTGTCGAAGTGAGCGGCTTCGATCAGCACGCGGCTGGTCGAATCCGAGACCTCGGTGGCCGCGCCGCCCATGACGCCGGCAACGCCAATGGCGCCGGACTCATCGGTGATCAGCAGGTCCTCGACCGACAGCTCGCGTTCCTTGGCATCCAAGGTCACCAGCTTTTCGCCGGCGTTGGCGCGGCGCACGGTGATCGCACCGGCCAGCTTGTCAGCATCGTAGAAGTGCAGTGGCGCGCCGAGTTCCAGCATGACGTAGTTGGAGATATCGACTACCAGCGAGATCGAGCGCATGCCGGCCAGCTGCAGGCGCGAAGCCATCCAGCGCGGGGTCGGGAGGCTCGGGTTGATGCCGGTGACCTCGCGGGTCACGAAGCGGGTGCAGCCCGGTACGCCGTAGATCGGCGCTTCGTCGCGGAGCACTACCTCATGGCCGGCTTCGGTGGCTTCCGAAACGGTCACGATCGATGCGGGATCGGTGAAGGAGGTGCCGGTGGCCAGCGCGTATTCGCGCGCTACGCCGCGGATCGAGAAGCAGTAGCCGCGGTCCGGGGTCACGTTAATCTCCGCCGCCTGGTCATCCAGGCCGAAGAGCTCGAAGACGTCGGTGCCCAGTTCCGGGTCCAGGCCCAGCTTGGACAGGACCATGATGCCGTCGTGGTCTTCGCCGATGCCCAGCTCGCGGGAGGAAGCGATCATGCCCGCCGAGGTGTGGCCGTAGGTCTTGCGCGGCGAGATCTTGAAGTCCCCTGGCAGCACGGCGCCGGGCAGGGTGACAACGACCTTGTCGCCTTCCACGAAGTTGTGCGCACCGCACACGATCCCCTGCACGCCCGAGGGGTCGATGCCCTTGCCGGTCAGGGTCTGCTCGGCGCCTTCTGGAACCACGCGAACCTGGCACCAGTTGATGGTCTTGCCATTGGAGGCAACTTCTTTTTCCAGGGAAATCACCTGGCCGACCACGATGGGGCCCGAGAGCTCATCGCTTGGACGGTGGACATCTTCTTCTTCGAGGCCGACCTTGACCAGGTCTGCCATGACGTCTTCAGCCGATGCGTCGGCTGGTACCTGCGCGTACTCGCGCAGCCAAGATAGTGGAATACGCATTGCTTAGATCTCCATCCCGAAGTGCTGGCTGAAACGGATGTCGCCCTCGATCATGTCGTGCATGTCTGGGACATCGTTGCGGAACATGAGCGTGCGCTCGATGCCCATGCCGAAGGCGAAGCCGGAGTACTCTTCGGGATCAATGCCAGCTGCGCGCAACACGTTCGGGTTGATCATGCCGCAGCCGCCCCACTCGATCCAGCGCGGTCCGCCCTTGGCACCTGGGTGCCAGATGTCCAGCTCTGCCGATGGCTCGGTGAACGGGAAGTAGGCAGGGCGCAGGCGGATCTGCGCTTCGGCGCCGAACATCTGCCGGGCGAAGTGCTCCAGGGTGCCGCGCAGGTCGGCCATGGTCAGGCCCTTGTCCACGGCCAGGCCTTCGAACTGGTGGAAAACCGGGGTGTGGGTGGCATCGAGCTCATCGGTGCGGAAGGTGCGCCCAGGGCACAGCACGTAGACCGGCACATCGCGCTCGAGCATCGAGCGGACCTGCACCGGAGAGGTGTGGGTACGCAGCACCAGGTGCGCGTCGGCAGGCTCCACGAAGAAGGTGTCCTGCATTTCGCGGGCAGGATGGTCCGGCTTGAAGTTCAGCGCGTCGAAGTTGAACCATTCGGATTCGACTTCCGGGCCCTCGGCGATTTCCCAGCCCATGCCGACGAAGATGTCGGATACACGGTCCTGCAGGACCGAAAGCGGGTGGCGGGCGCCAACGCTGCGGCGGCGGGCGGCCGCGGTGACATCCACGGTTTCTTCGACCAGGATGCGGGCGGCTTCGGCTTCTTCGAGCACGGTGGTGCGGGCAGCCAGGGCCTTGTTGACCCGTCCGCGGGCACCGCCGACGAGCTTGCCGGCAACAGCCTTCTGGGTCTTGTCCAGCTTGCCGATCTGGCGGTTGGCCAGAGACAGCGCGGACTTCTCGCCGGTGTGGGCCAGGCGCGCTTCCTTCAGCTCGTTCAGGTCGCCAGCGGCCTGGATGGCTGCCAGGGCGGCGTCGACCGCGCCCTGGATGCCGGCTTCATCGGTTGGGTGCGGAACATTGGACTCCCCGACAGGAGCTTGTTCAGTTGTCTGATCAGACATGGGATCGATCGATCCTTACTCTTATCTTGTACTTACGCGTAGAACACTTTGCTTCCATTCTATGGCTAAGGGCCCGTGATCGTTTCACCGATGACGGGCCCTTGGCGTGAAGCTTCTTACCTTGAAGCAGGATTGCTGCTCATTAATGCGATTCCTTGGCACCCCTTGGCGCGAAAGCGGCAACGAAGACGAAGGTCAAAACCAGCAGCGCCCCGCCGAATACTGCGGAGTAGAACATGGTGTGGTCAACCTTGGCGGTAGCCTGGTAGGTGGCGGCGCCCTTGATCATGTCGAAGGTGACGGTGTGGTGCTCGACGGTACCCGGGGTGTGCGAGGTGACTGCGCCGGGGAAGGTGACGTGCAGGTTCGCTTCGGTGAAGGAAGAATCCACGGTGGCTTTGTCGCCCGGCATCGAGAAGGAGTATTCCTTCCCGTCATCGCCCAGGTTGATTTCGAAGCCGAAGACGCGGAATGCGTCAGCCAGCTGGACGTAGGTCATCGGGCTGGTGGTTTCAAAGCGCAGGCCGACGTTTTCGCCATCATCGATGTTGCTGTAGCTCCACTGGTCCCCCAGCTGCTGTTCCATCATTTCGATGTCGATCTGGCTCTCGAGGACTTCTTCAAAGCTGACGCCATTGAGCGTCGACTTGTGCAGGGTCAACTGCATGGCCCCGGCGACCTTGTCTTTGCCCAAGACGTTGACTTCTGCGTTCATGTTGACGCAACCAGAAAGTGCTAGGACGGCGGCGAAGGCCAGAGCGATAACGCTCATAAATCGCTTCACGAAAAGTGCTCCTCAAAATATCGGCTATAGGCACAGTGCCAGAAGTTGGCGCGGTAACAAGCTTACGGGTGTTTAGTGCTGCGCCCCGGCACGTGCCTGGGCCAGGCATGCCGCCACGATCGGCGCATCGGCCGGAATCCACGGGACGACGGCGGACAGCGAGTCATCGAGTTCCAGCCAGGCCAGCTGGTCATGCCCGTCCAGGGTCGCTGGCTCGCCCTCGGTGATCTGGGCGAACCACATGCGCATGGCGGCCTTCTCGTTCAGCTGCCACCCTTGGGGATGCGGGCCTGGGATGGGCGCGCCAAGACGCATCTGCACCCCGAGTTCCTCGCGCAGCTCGCGGTGCACGGCCTGGACTTCGCTCTCGCCGGGTTCGACTTTTCCACCGGGGAATTCCCAGAGCCCGGCAAGGGCTTGAGGGCGGTTGCGGCGCGCGGCAAGCAGCCTGGTGGGCCGGGCCAGGTCATCGACGATGGCCACGGCAACAATTTGCTTGAGTTCAGCTGCCATGGGAGTCCAGTGCGCTCCGATTCGCTGAGCGCTGGGCGCGGGCCGAAGCGTACAGGCAGACGGTGGATGCGGTACCCACGTTCAGGGATTCGGCAACACCGTAGAGCGGCACGGCCACGCGGTAGTCGGCGGCGTCCTTCTCGTGCTCCTCCAGCCCCTGGCCTTCATTGCCGAACAGCCACAGGGTTGGCGCTTCCAGCACCGGCTGTGCTTCTGGCGCTTCGGTGCCTGGCTGGCTTGCACGCAGCACGGCGGCATCCTGCAGGGTGTCCAGGTTGTGCGCCGCATAGCCGTCGGCGGCCAGGATCTGGCTTCCGGTGGTCTTCGCGGCGGCGACCAGGTGGTCGAATTCGATGTTGTTCAGCACCGGTACGTGGAACAGCGAGCCGGCGGTGGAGCGCACGGCCTTCGGATTGTAGATATCCACGCTGCCCTTGGTCAGGATCACCGCATCGGCTCCGGCGGCATCGGCGGCACGCAGGATGGTGCCGGCATTGCCCGGGTCCTGGATGCGGCAGAGCACGGCGATCAGCTTCGGTTTGGTGTCCAGCACCTCGCTCAGCTGCGGCTGGGACATGGCGACCACGGCAAGAATGCCCTGCGGGGTCTGGGTGTCAGCCATGGCGTGCAGCACTTCGCCGGTGACGATGCGGGTTGGAACCTTGGCGCTATCGAGCAGCTGCACGAATTCTTCGTGGCTCTCCAGAAAGCCGCCGACAACATAGACGCCCTGGACCAGGTTGTCGTCCTCCAGATGGGCCTTGAGTGCTTCGCGTACCGCCTGCGGGCCCTCAACGAGGTATTCGCCGGTGGCTTCGCGCCCCTTGCTCTTGGCCAGACGCGCGATGGCCTTGACTCGTTCGGCGCGTGGATTGGACATCACTTCTGGAGGAAAACTGCTCATGTCTCGAGAATACCGGTAGAAACACGCAAAGGGCGGGTCCGCGCTGTGCGCGGGACCCACCCTTCGGTGTGATCTGTCCTACCTGAGCCTCAGCTCAAAGGGAGAAGAGATTTACTTCATCTGCTGACGGGATTCGCCGCCAGCTGGTTCGAAGCCTGCAGCCTTGGCAGCTTCGATGGAGTTGAACCAGAACTCGGCTTCGGTCTGGTCGTACCAGGTCGAGCCTGGAACGTGGTACTTGTTCGAGCCGGCGTTGCCCTTGATGATGAAGCCCTCAGGTGCGTCTTCGCCTTCAACGGCCTTGACTACGCCTTCGCCCTCGACGGACTTGGCAGCAGCCTTTGGAGCCTTGGCAGCCTTAGGTGCAGCAACCTCAGCAGCGGCAGCCTTTGGGGCGTTGACGTCAGCTGGAAGTGCATCCTTGGCAAGCTTTACCAGGGTAGCGAAAGCGTTCGAGTCCGAAACAGCCAGCTCTGCGAGCATACGACGGTCAACCTCGATCTGAGCAGCCTTCAGGCCCTGGATCAGACGGTTGTAGGTCATGCCGTTGGCGCGGGATGCAGCGTTGATGCGCTGGATCCACAGGCGGCGGAAGTCGCCCTTGCGCTTACGGCGGTCGTTGAAGCTGTAAACGAACGAGTGGAGCAGCTGCTCCTTGGCCTTACGGTACAGGCGCGAACGCTGACCGCGGTAACCCTTTGCGCGTTCCAGAACGACGCGACGCTTCTTGTGGGCGTTTACTGCCCGCTTCACACGTGCCACGTGTGTACTCCTTCAAGTCAGTTCCCCAGTGCCCGCGATTTTGCGGGATGGGTGAAATCTATGGGTGGTGGGGTATTGCTTCCCCGTATTGCGAAAGGGAGAGCTTAGAGGCCCAGCATCCGCTTGATGGTCTTTACATCGGCCTTAGCGACGATCTGGTCAGAAGCCAGGCGACGGGTAACGCGCGAGGACTTGTGCTCCAGGTAGTGGCGACGGTTGGCCTGCTGGCGAGCGAGCTTACCGCTACCGGTGAGCTTGAAGCGCTTCTTGGCGCCACTGTGAGTCTTGAACTTCGGCATAGCTGCCGTTCTCCTTACGTGCTCCACCCGGTAAAGCACCGGGTGGGGATCATCCGAAGCGGGCCCCGATAAAGGTGACCGCTGTTGTTCTCTTGTAGTTGGACCTTCCCGGAAGAAGATCCTTCACCGTGAACGGTGACGGGCTCGAAAGCCCAACAGGCTTGGCTAGGCGTCGCCTTCAGCTGCCTGACGTGCCTGCTCCAACTTGGCGCGGGCTTCATCATCCATGGAAGCTGCGACATTCTGGCCCTCGGTCTCAGCCGGCGCGTCGGTGCGGATCTTGCGCTTGGCCGCGCTGCGGCCACCCGACTTCTGCTGCTGTTCGCGGCGAGCCTCTGCCTTGTTCTTCAGCGGACCAACAACCATGACCATGTTTCGGCCATCGATGCGCGGGCTGGATTCAATGATTCCAACTTCGGCGACGTCTGCTGCAAACTTTTCAAGCAAGCGAATGCCCATCTCTGGACGCTGCTGCTCACGACCACGGAACTGGATCATGGCCTTGACCTTGTCGCCGGCGCCCAGGAAGCGCAGTGCGTGGCCGACCTTGGTCTCGTAGTCGTGGGTGTCGATCTTCAGGCGGAAGCGGACTTCCTTCAAGACCGTGTTGGTCTGGTTCTTACGAGCTTCGCGAGCCTTGACAGCGGCTTCGTACTTGTACTTGCCGAAATCCATCAATTTGCACACTGGAGGCTTGGCGCTGGGTGCCACCTCGACCAAGTCCAGATCGGACTCGAGAGCAAGACGAAGCGCGTCCTCGATACGGACGATGCCTACCTGCTCGCCATTAGGGCCGACGAGACGTACCTCTGGCACGCGAATGCGCTCATTAATGCGTGGATCGCTGATGTGTCACTCCTGAAATTCGTAATCCATGACCGCAAACAAAGAAGGCCCCCGTCTGCGATTGCAGGCGAAGGCCAAAAAGAACGACAAAGCCGAACACGGGATTGCTCCTGCGTAAGCGCTTGGGGAATGCATTGCTGCAATCCTGCCGAAATACCCGGAAGCCTGGAAACGGCGACAGCGGGTGGGAGTTGGCCTCCACTTGCATGGCTCAATACTAGTACGAATCCCTCATCCAGTGCTAGCTGGAGAACTGCGAGAAGTACCGGCATCGAGTCGGTCTGTGACAAGCTTAGCAGTATGACTAACGAAGACACCAACTCGCACCAGCACGCTGTCGACCAGCAGGTGCGCGATATCGCAGAAGTTGCAGCCGTTGAAATCATCACCACGGCCGCCGTCCACCTGATGAGTGCAGCAGCAGTCAAGTGCGGACTTGCAGAGGGCGAAGATGCCAATGAGCTGAAGGATCTCGATGAGGCCCGCAAGCTGATCACCGCACTGGCAGGCCTAGTCACCGCCGGTGCGCCCGAGATCGGCTCGCAGCACGCAGCGCCTTTGCGTGACGGCCTGCGCAGCCTGCAGCTGGCCTTCCGCGAAGCTTCAATCATCCCGGATGCACCAGGCAAGGGCCCGGGCGAGAAGTTCACCGGACCGGTCAACTAGGTAATACTGGCTGAATTTTAAGAGATTAACATCATGGACTCGTTTCCCCAGGGAAACGGGTCCATTTGTTGTTTGGATCACCAAGCTAGGTTGGAATCATGCAGATGCTCGAACAACCAGTGATCGACGCCGGTGCTTTCCGGCTCCGCCCCTTCCAGCCCAGCGACATTCCTGCCGTGAGGCAGGCCTCCACGGACCCCTACATTACGCAAATCACCACGGTCCCGGCGCAAGGAACTGAAGCCGGCTATGCGGCATTCATCGAGCGCCAGCACCGCCGGGTGGCCGAGGGCAGCGGGTATTCATTTGCCATAGCCGAAACGGCCACGGATCGTGCCGTTGGGCAAATCGGCTTGTGGCTGCGCAATGCCGACCACGGCAGGGCCAGCATCGGATACTGGATCGCACCGGAGCACCGCAGGCGCGGCATTGCCAAGCACGCGTTGGCAGCGCTCGGCGCCTGGGCATTGGAGCATCCGGGAATCGACCGGATCGAGCTCTACGTGGAGCCGTGGAACGAGGGGTCGTGGCGGGCCGCTGAAGCGTGCGGCTTCCAGCGTGAAGGCTTGCTGCGCAGCTGGGAACAGGTGGGCACCGCACGCAGGGACATGTACATGTACTCGCGGCTCAGGGCAGCTCCACCAGCCTAGGCGATCGTTTCCAGGCGACGGCGGCGGGCGCGGCGAACGCGGCGGCGGATCTGCTGGGCGATCAAGGCAATCACCACGACCACTGCAGCCATGGCGCCGATGCCAAGGAAGGCCGGGGCGGGTCCGAGGTTGTCGACGAATATGCCGGTGATCGGCGATCCCAACGCGGTGCCAGCGGTCATCGCAGAGCCATACCAGCCCATGGCTTCGCCGCGACGCTTTTCGGCCACCAAGTCGGTGAGCCACTCAGAGGCCGCCGACAGCGTCGGCGCGCACAGGAAGCCGGGGAGTGCCGAGAACAGCGCCAATGACCAGGTATCCCACGCGAAGTACATGGGGATCGTCAGCACGGCCATGCTCAGCAGCAGCACCAGTGGAGAAATAACCCGCTTCATCGACCCGTAGATCAGGCCGCCGACCAGCGAAGCTCCGCACCAGAAGAAGAACACCAGACCCAGCTGGTGGCTCTGCGCCGACGCGTCCAATTCGGCCACGATGGCCACTTCTGTGCCGGTGAGCAGCATGCCTGCTCCGGCCGCGGCAATGAATACTGCCAGGACCGAAGCGCTGACCCAGTTGAAACGGTTCTTGAAGTTGCGGCCACGCTGCTTGATGCGGGCGCGGGCAGACTTCATGCCGGCTGCGATCAGCTCGCCCTCGACTTCGGGTACACCCATCGGCGCGGCCGCAATGAAGCTGGCCTCCGCCCCCAAGCGTTCCTCGTGCACGTTGGCCCGCGAGGCGATCGCCTTGGGATCATCGCTGCGCGTTGGCGGATTCAGGATCATCAGCGCCAACCCGGCAACCGTCGAGGTCACGCCGATGACGCTCAATCCAATGACGCTGCTGATCTGGGTGGCGACAATGCCGGCGCTTGCAGGTCCGACGATGAACACCAGTTCGGTGGCGGTGGCATCCAAGGCGAAGGCGGTACGGCGTTGTTCGCCGGTGGTCATGATGCCCAGCGCGGTACGCACCACTGAGAAGACCGGTAGCGCGAAGAGTCCGCCGATGAAGGCCAGCGGGTACACCCAGACCAGTGGAACATGCGGCACCGTGCACCAGACGAGTGTTTCGACGATCACCGATGGGATCATCGCGCGGCGCAATCCCCAGACATCTACGCGGGCACCGCGCCACGGGGCGCCAATGGCGATGCCCAAGGTCATGACGGCCGTGACCAGACCGGCCGAAACCCAGGATTGGCCGAGGTTGTTCACCAGATGCAGGAGCAGCAGCATGCTCAATGCGGAGTGCGGAAGTCGGGCAATCATGCCAATCAGCAACAAAAGTGAGATCTGCGGTTGACGCAAAATCTGCCAATAGCTTTTCATGCCCGGAAAGTTCCTTGTCTGGTCGAAAGGAGCCCGCCGGTTTAGTTCGGCGCGCTGTGCAAACTGAGTTCGAGGGAATCCACTGCTTCAGCGAATTCGGTGTTTTGGGACAAACGTCCGTGGATTGCGCGAGTCGTCTCGCGAGCGTCGTTCTCGCTCGTTCCGGGAGCAAAAACAAACTGCAAGTTCAGTTCCGGTCCGGGACCTCCGCCAAGGACCACTTGCCCGTCCTTGCTGCGTGAGCCGACTCCCCTGCCCGGGGCAACCTTGACGGTCTGCAACTGGCCAAAGCCTTCGGTTGCATCCTGCACCAGGTTGGCGATCTGCTGGTTCTGATAACTCGGAATCCAGTCGATCTGCTTGGCCAGGTTCCAGACCCCCGGTCGTCGAAGCACGAAGGTGAATTCGCTTCCGGGATCGAGTACCAGCAGCTGGCATTCCTCGCTGACTGCCGAGAGGGCCGCCCGCGGGGCGTAAACCGCCACTGGTCGAGCTTCCTTGTGCCAAGCCTGCAATCGTTCGACGGTCGTGAAGATCGGCAGGGCCATGCGGCCATCTGGAGCCTTGATTTTCACCAGCGCCATATCGGCTTCCTTGTCGGATGCGAAGCCGTGTTCCGTCATGGCTTCTTCGCCGAGCTGGGCTACCACCGCAACGAAAACGCGTGCCTCGGACAAGGATTTATGCACCTCGCCCTCCCCTGCGCTGCCATCGCGCAAGGCCGCCAGTGCGGCAACGACGTTGGCGTCGGCCTTGCCGTCGTCCTTGTCGAAATTATGCAGGGGGTTGCCTTCACCGCTCAGGTCCCGGCCTTCCCAGTCCTGACCGGCAGAGTCGGTGCTAGAGCCTGCCTGCGCCAGTGCAGCGACAATATGTCCCGGCAGGTGGCGTTTGGGTGCAGATTCAGGTTGCTCGGTACTCATAGCTCCATGCTATCGGTGGTTTCGGGGTTGTTGGAGGGAAGTTTCAAAACTGCAGTCATGAGCTTGGACACCCCTATCCGATGATTTCAGATTTCTTTCCCAGCACCTGCGCGCAGTCGCGGGCCCGAGGAGGGAAAGACCGGGATCCGCTTTCACGAATAAAAAAAGACGATTCAAAAGCGCGAGCTTCTGAATCGTCTTTCCCTGCTGCAGCATGGGGCCTAGCGGCGACCTGCTACATCGAGCGCTTCTTGCAAGGTGAATTGGCCCGAGTACAGCGCCTTGCCCATGATGGCTCCTTCGATGCCTTCTGGAACCAGCTCGCGCAAGACCCGGAGGTCTTCGAGCGAGGAGATGCCGCCCGAGGCGACAATCGGCTTGCTGGTCTTGGCAGCGATTTCGCGCAATAGTTCAACGTTCGGTCCGCGTAGGGTGCCGTCCTTGGTCACGTCGGTGACGACGTAACGGGCGCATCCGGCATCTTCGAGGCGGGCCAGAACATCCCACAGGTCGCCTCCGTCCTTGGTCCAGCCGTGGCCGGACAAGGTGGTTCCGCGCACGTCCATGCCCACGGCGATCTTGTCGCCGTGGCGGGCAATGGCCTGCTTGGTCCATTCCGGGTTCTCTAGCGCGGCGGTTCCGAGGTTGACGCGGGTAGCACCGAATTCCAGGGCCCGGTCAAGTGAAGCGTCATCGCGGATACCGCCGGAGAGCTCGACCTTGATATCCAGTTCCTTGGCAATGCGCTGGACAATCTCAACATTGCTGCCACGGTCAAAGGCTGCGTCCAGGTCGACCAGGTGCAGCCATTCAGCGCCGGCATTCTGCCAGGAGAGCGCAGCTTGCAGCGGGTCGCCGTATCCGGTCTCGGAACCGGCTTCGCCCTGGACCAGGCGCACTGCCTGTCCGCCAGCGATATCTACTGCAGGCAAAAGTTCGAGGATTGGTTGCTCGCTCATGATGTCCTTAGTGAAGAAGTAATGTGATTAGTAGGTCAAGGACCAGGCTGCGATCAGGCTCAGGCCTGCAAGTACCCACAGCGCGATGATCCATGAGATATGGGCCTTCTGGCTCTTCAGCGAAATGGCTCCGCCAATCAGGAAGGCCCCGACAACGCCCAGAATAAGGGTCCACATGCCTAGAGCGTCCCCAACCAATTGCGAAGCAGCTGCGCGCCAGCGTCCCCGGACTTCTCCGGGTGGAACTGCACTGCCGATAGCGGGCCGTTCTCGACGGCGGCCACGAAGGGCGTTCCGTGCGTCGACCAGGTCACCTGTGGCGGGGTCATCGCTGGCTGCGTTACGTCGAATTCCCACTTCTGAACAGCGTAGGAGTGCACGAAGTAGAATCGTTCACCCTCGATGCCGGCGAACAGCTTGGATCCCTCCGGCGGGCGTACCGTGTTCCAGCCCATGTGCGGGATGACATCTGACTGCAGGCGTTCAACCTTGCCCGGCCATTCGCCAATGCCTTCGGTTTTCACACCGTGTTCCACGCCTTCTTCAAAGAAGACCTGGTGTCCCACGCAGATACCCAAAACCGGCAGGCCCCCGGCAATGCGGCGACCGATCCAGCGCAGGGAACCGGTTTTGGCCAGCTGCTCCATGACCGAGGCGTAGGCGCCAACACCGGGGACTACCAGGCCGTCGGCGGCCACGATCTTCTTCGGATCTGCGGTCAGTTCCACTTCGGCGCCGGCGGCTTCCAAAGCGCGCACAGCGGAGCGGACGTTGCCGGAACCATAATCCAGGACAACTACTGTTTTCTTTTCCACTTACAGTGCACCCTTCGTGGATGGGATCTTGTCGCCCATGCGCTCATCGCGCTCTACCGCTTCGCGCAATGCGCGCGCGAAGGACTTGAACTGCGCTTCAACGATGTGGTGCGGGTCGCGACCCGAGAGCACCTCGATGTGAGCACAGATCTGTGCGTGGAAAGTGATGGCTTCGAAGACGTGACGGGTCATCGAACCGGTGAAGTGACCACCGATCAGGTGGTATTCCTGGCCCGCAGGCTCGCCGGAGTGCACGAGGTATGGCCGGCCCGACACATCGACTACCGAACGGGACAGGGCTTCGTCCAGTGGAGCGTAGGAGGTGCCGAAGCGGCGGATGCCGGCCTTGTTGCCCAGTGCCACGCGCAGTACTTCGCCAATGGTGATCGCGGTGTCCTCGACGGTGTGGTGAACGTCGATGTGGGTATCGCCGGTGGCACGCACGGTGAGATCGATGAGCGAATGCTTGGATAGCGCAGTCAGCATGTGGTCGTAGAACGGCACCGAGGTGCTGATCTCAGAGACACCGGTGCCATCGAGGTCCAGTTCAACGAATACGGACGATTCGCTGGTCACGCGTTCCATGCGGGCGCGACGTGCGCCAATCAATTCGGCAGACATGTCTTCCTTCGCTTGTCTTTGATTACTTCTGCGAGCCGAGCAGTTCGGCAAGTCGTTCCAAGAAGGCTGTGGTTTCCGATTCGGTTCCTGCCGTAACACGCAAGGTTCCCGGGATTCCATTGTCGCGGATGATGATGCCGGCTTCCAACAGGCCTTCCCAAATCTTGTGGGGGTCTTCGACGCCACCGAAGAAGACGAAGTTGGAGTCGGAGACCGATGGCTTGAGGCCAAGTTCCTTCAGGCGCGCGACGATGCGGTCCCGCTGGGACTTGATGTCCTCGACCTGGGCCAACAGCAACTCGATGTTCTTCAAGGCCGCGATGGCGGTTGCCTGGGTCACTGCCGACAGGTGGTACGGCAGTCGCACCAAGCGGATGGCATCGGTGACTTCTGGCGCAGCGGCCAGGTAGCCTACGCGCGCACCGGCCAGGCCGAAAGCCTTGGACATGGTGCGCGAGACAATCAGCCGCTGGCGGCCTTCGAGCAGGCTCAGCGCCGAGGTGGTGCTGGCCAAGGAGAACTCGGCGTACGCCTCATCCACGATCACCATGCCGTTATGCTCGCTCATGGCTTCATATACCGCGGTGATGACGTCCAGGCCAAGGGCCGTGCCGGTGGGGTTATTCGGAGAGCAGAGGAAAACGATGTTCGGCTTGTGCTCGCGAACCTGTGCGGCTGCGGAATCGGCGGACAACGTGAAATCTGCGGCGCGTTCACCGGCGATATATTTCGTGTCAGTACCACTGGCAAGCAGCGGGTACATGGAGTAGGTTGGGCCGAAGCTCATCACGGCACGGCCGGGGCCGCCAAAGGCTTGCAGGATTTGCTGCAGGATTTCATTGGAACCGTTAGCGGCCCAGATATTGTCCTTGGTGAGCGAGTGGCCGAGGTAATCGGCTAGGAGTTCGCGAAGCTCGGTGAACTCGCGGTCCGGATACCGGTTCAACATTGCCGCCGCCTTGGCCACCTCTTGTGCAATGGCATCGACGACTGTCGGTGGCAACGGATGGGTGTTCTCGTTGACGTTCAGCTGGATGGGCACGTCAATTTGTGGTGCGCCATAAGGGGATAGCCCGCGGAGATTCTCACGCAAGGGCAGCTGACTCAAAAGTTCACTGCGGTCATTCACGCATCAAGTCTACGTGCGCAGCGCGCCTGCCAGTGAATCCGCTACGGCCACAGGTAACAAACTCGAAGCAGGCTGGGGAAGCTAGCCGGCAAGGACCGGAATCGACAAGGTTTCGCCAACCTGGATTTCGCTGCCGGTCAGGGCATTGAGTTCGGCGATGTGGCCCACTGCCGAGGTCACGTCGTAACCGGTGGCGTAATCCCGGGCCAGGCTCCACAGCGTATCCCCTGGAATAACGGTGACATCAACGGTTCCGACTCCAACAGGAGTATCGGCTGCGGCATGCGCGTCAGAGGCAAACATGGAGATGAAGAAAGCTGCGGCGATGGTGAGTGCGAAAATGGGCATACCCACAAGCACGGCCCATCCGCGACGGTTGATGCGGATCTTCAGTGGTGCCTGGGTCTGATTTGAGTCAAGTGCGACGGTTGCCATGACTTTGTCTCCTCAAGAAATTCAAGTGATGCGAATTTGTATTCGAAAGCGTAGATTCGAAAACTTGTTCGAACCTCGTATATCTGTTCTAACAGAGGTTTGCGGAACTTGTCCAGAAGTTTTCGAACAAATCTTTGAAAGAAGCTCGCTTATCTACTAAGATTTCGAAGTAGACGAGCAATGAAAACATCTCACCATCTAGCGCCGACAGTTTGGACTTACGAACTTTCGAATGATTGCTAGGGAAGGCAAAATCTCATGTCAGCTTCACAACGCACTCCCCGATCGAATGCACGTTCGCTGACGATTCGCCAAAAGAAGATCCTGGAGACGATCCAGCGGTCAATCGGCAAGAACGGTTATCCACCATCGATGCGTGAGATTGGTGACGCAGTAGGGCTCAAGAGCCTTTCGAGCGTCACCCACCAGCTGAGCCAGCTGGAAAAGCTCGGCTATATCCGTCGAGATCCACGCCGTCCGCGCGCAATGGAAATCCTGCTGCCTCTGCAGCTGGCCGAAGACGCCGAGAAGGCCGAAGTTTCGAAGCCGGTCGAGCCAGATGCCAGCGAAGACGCCAAGATCATTGAATTGAGCACTTCCGCTGACACCACCATGGTTCCCCTGGTTGGCCGTATCGCTGCCGGCGGTCCGATCCTTGCCGAACAGTCCGTCGAAGATGTTTTCTCGTTGCCTCGTCAGCTCGTAGGCCACGGCGAACTGTTCATGCTCAAGGTTTCCGGCGATTCAATGGTTGACGCTGCGATTTGCGATGGCGACTGGGTAGTTGTCCGCCGCCAGCAGACGGCGGACAACGGCGACATCGTAGCTGCCCTGCTCGATGAAGAAGCCACGGTAAAGACTTTCCGGCAGCGTGACGGGCATACCTGGCTGCTTCCGCAGAACTCGCGCTACGAACCAATTTTGGGTGATGCCGCAACGATCATGGGACGCGTCGTCTCGGTGATGCGCTCGCTCTAGAATACGTACGGTCATTGCGCTGGTGCTTGGCACCAGCGCAATTCTCGTTTAACCCGCTATTGGCCGGCGTTCAACTCGAATTGAGCGGCCGCCGAGAAGATCATCCAGCGTTGGATTGCCGCCGAAAGCCGGCGTGGTTCCTGGTCAGCCAGATGGCGCGCCGTTGCCATGACCAGCCTCCTGGCCTGCTCCCGGCTCCGGGCTTCCAAGCGGACATCATTACCGGCGAGGGCCAGATATCGGCAGAGTATCCCCGCGAACAGGTTGCCGTCTCCCCCGCTGTTGAACGAGAGGACCCCGGCAGCAGTTGACAGCGATTTCGTGGTGGCATCGATCAGTACTTTAGCGTGAGCCAGATCAGCAGGCTCGCCAAGCTCAAGCAATGCCCCGAGCACCAGGCCCTGGTTATAGGTGTAGACCGCTGGTTCCACGGCGTGTCCCTGCGTGGTCAACCGAAGTCCGTCCAGATACAGTCCTCGCTCCACGCTGAACAGATTCTTTTCCAGCCACTGGAGAAGCTCTCGCGCGATCTCTTTCTCCCCGGTACGGGCAAAGAACAGTGCCGCCGGCGCGTTGGCTGGCGTGTTCTTGAAATCCCGCTTTCTGGACCAGTACAGGCCGCCGTCCAGCACCCCATCCATGCCGGCATGGAGCTGCCGTCCCAGCGTCCGAACTGCCGCCTCGGCAGGACGGCTCCTGTGTCCCGTCACCAGCTGCGTGAACTCTGACAGGCGGCCGCTGGCCAGGGCAAGCCAAGCCATGTCGTCGAAGAAGTAGTTGGGCAAGATCCCGAAGTTTCGAATTCGAATGCCGCGCAATAGGCCGTTGGCCCGGGCAAGCGCTTCGCGCGCCCGGTGTTCGTTGCCTTCGTCCCAGTACGATCGGCCCTCATCGATGATGGCATCCAGATAGTGCGCCTGCCACCAATAGTTCCACTCCGCAAGCGGGTGCGCGAAACCATTGAGATTGCTGAGCATGCTTCCGTCGCGCAACCGATGCGCTTTGCTGTAGCTCTGTCCAATCCACGTTCCGGGCAACCCCATGAGGCGATGCCCGAACCGCTGGTGGGTGTCGATCGCGGCTTGGTGCGCCAATTCCTGCATGGACTCCATGGTGCCTTCCGATTCGAGCTTCATCAGTTCTTGTCACAGACCTTAGTGCATCTGGAAGCATCATGCTGGTACCGGTTAAAGAACTTGAGCTGTCCCGAAGGACAGCTCAAGTTCATATTCTGGCCGCGGCTATTTCCCGCCCGGGTTCAATCGCTTGAGAACACCAGTGATGACCTTCTTATCGACAGTCGGCCACATCGGCGGCAGGGTAGCTTTCAAGAAGCTGCCGTACCGCGCCGTGGCCATGCGCGAATCAAGGATCGCCACAACGCCCTTATCCCCGACCGAACGAATCAAGCGCCCAGCACCCTGGGCCAGGCGAATCGCCGCATGGGTGGCGGCAACCTGCATGAAGCCATTTCCGCCATGCTTGGCCACGTCCTCGGAACGGGCCTTGGAGATAGGATCATCCGGGCGCGGGAAAGGAATCTTGTCGATGATGACCAGCCGGCAAGAATCGCCTGGCACGTCCACGCCCTGCCACAAGGTCATGGTTCCAAACAGGCAGGTGTCGCGTTCGCTGCTGAACTGTTCGACCAGCGACTTCATGCTGGCTTCACCCTGGCACAAGATTTCCACGTCCAGGCGCTCGCGCAAGATGCTTGCCGCTTCCTCGGCGGAACGCTTGGAAGTGAACAGCGCCAAGGCGCCGCCACCGGAGGCCTTGATGAGATCTTCGATCTCATCCAGCGTCTCCGCCGCCAGTTGGCGTCCTGGCTTGGGCAGGTGCTTGGCCACGTAGAGGATGCCCTGCTTGGGGTAATCGAAAGGGCTGCCAACATCTACGCCGGTCCATGATGGAGCGCCGGCGCCCATCAGGCCCAAGGAGCCTGCTACCGAGTCGAACTGCGAGCCAATGGCCAAGGTGGCGCTGGTCAATACGACCGTGCGCCCGTCGAAGAGGCCCTCGCGCAACTTGCCGGCCACCGACAACGGTGCCACGTTCAAGGTTGCAGGCTGGCTCTCATCGGCCTCGACGTAGCCCCGGCCTTCGACAAACTCCCGCGGACGGGTGGTGTACAGGACCTCGCGGCGTTCTTCGGATTCGAGCATGCGAATCGCATCATCCATCACTGCCTGCAGCTGGGAGCGGGCAGTCTGGCGGCCGCCATCGGCCGGTGCATTGGCTTCGGGCTTGGACAGCGCCAGAGCCAGCCGGGCCTGCTCCACGATGTCGTTCAGGGCAATGCCCATGTCTTCGCGCAGACCATGTTCCAGCAAGCCTGTCGGCAACCCGGTCAACGACTTTTCCAGGCGGTTTGCGGCCTTGACCATCTCATCCGCATTGATACCGCAATGGCGCTTGGCACCGCCAGCGGCGGTAAGCACCATGCGCGAGGAGAGCGCGCCCGAAACCGAGCTGGTCACGCGATCTTGCAGTTCGTGGGCCTCATCGATGATCGCGACTTCGAAGTCCGGGAGAACCGAAAGCCCCTCGAAGGCCGAAACCGCCAGCAACGCATGGTTCGTAATGACCACGTCGGACTCGGCGGCACGGGCACGCGCCATTTCCGAGAAGCATTCGTCCGCCATCGGGCACTTCTGCGAGCCGAGGCACTCCATGGCCGAAACCGAGACCTGCTTCCAAGCCTTGTCACTAACCCCGGGCACCAGTTCATCGCGGTCACCCGTGTCGGTCTCTTCGGCCCATTCACGCAGTTTCATTACTTCGCTAGCCAGCGGCGAGTAAGTGGTGCCGGCAGGTATTGCCGGCTCGTCCATGGAAAAAAGAGTGCCTTCGTCATCCGGGTATCCGCCGCCGAGCTTGTACTGGCACAGGTAGTTCGAGCGCCCCTTGAGCAGCGCGACATCCATCGGGCGCGAGAGCTTGCCCTTGAGCGAGTCGAGTAATCGCGGTACGTCACGGCCGACAATCTGCGATTGCAGCGCCAATGTCGCGGTGGAGACGATCACTGGCTTGGCGCTGGTTTGCGCGTGGGCCAGTGCCGGAATCAGGTAGCCCATGGACTTGCCCGTTCCGGTACCGGCCTGCACCAGCAAATGCTTTTCGTCTTCCAACGCGCTGACCACGTGCTTGACCATTTCCTGCTGGCCGGTGCGCATGGCGCCGCCCATGGAAGTGACCGCGGCCTCCAGGAGCCCCAGGGCCTGCTCTTGCTTATCCATGAAGGTTGAAGGTCTCCAACTCTGCAGCAAAGGAATCGCGCACCTTGACGATCAGCCGGGTGCCCTCCTCCAGGTGTTCGCTTTCCAGGATCTCGGATTCGCTCTGGTGCAGCTTGGCGATCAAATCCCCCCGGTTGTAGGGAATGAGTACCTCAAGCTGGACTCCGGGGCGTGGAATCGAGGAACTGATCTTTTCCAGCAGCTCCTGGATGCCTTCACCGGTATGCGCAGAGACAACCACAGTGTTGGATTCCTTGTTGCGGATGCGTTCGATAACGAACGGATCAGCCACATCAGCCTTATTCACCACGATGATCTCTGGGATGTTCAACGCGTCGACTTCGCCGAGCACGGTGCGCACGGCCTGGATCTGCCCTTCGGGATCCGGATGGGACCCGTCAACGACGTGCAGGATGAGATCCGAATCGGCGATTTCCTCCAAAGTGGAACGGAAGGCTTCCACCAGCTGGGTCGGAAGGTTGGAAACGAATCCCACGGTATCGGCCAGGGTGTAGGTCAGCCCGTCTTCGGTCGCCGACTGGCGAACGGTCGGGTCCAGGGTAGCGAACAGCGCGTTCTCCACCAGCACACCGGCGTTGGTCAGTCGGTTAAGCAGCGATGACTTGCCAGCGTTGGTGTAGCCGGCAATGGCTACGGCCGGAACCTCATTGCGCTTGCGGTTGGCACGCTTGGCTTCGCGCGCAGGCTTCATGGCCTTGATCTCGCGGCGCAGCTTCGCCATGCGGTCGCGAATGCGGCGGCGGTCCATTTCAATCTTGGTTTCACCCGGTCCACGCGAACCGATACCGCCACCGGCGGCACCCACGCGGCCACCGGCCTGGCGGGACATCGATTCTCCCCAACCGCGAAGGCGCGGCAGCAGGTATTCGAGCTGGGCCAGTTCAACCTGCGCCTTGCCCTCTCGCGACTGGGCATGCTGCGCAAAGATATCCAGGATCAGGCTGGTGCGGTCGATCACCTTGACCTTGACGATATCCTCCAAGGCGCGACGCTGCGAAGGAGCCAGCTCTGCATCGACAACCACGGTATCGGCGCCAGTGGAAGCAACAATTCCGCGCAGCTCTTCAGCCTTGCCCGAGCCGAGGAAAGTCGATGGGTCCGGCTTGCTGCGACGCTGCACCAGCCCGTCCAGGACCTCCGAGCCGGCGGTCTCTGCCAAAGCGGCGAGCTCACGCAGAGAATTCTCGGCGTCGGTGACGGTGCCGTCGCTCCAGATGCCAGCCAGCACGACGCGTTCCAGGCGCAGCTGGCGGTACTCGACTTCGGTGACGTCTTCCAGTTCCGTGGACAGGCCTGCGACGCGGCGCAGCGCACGGCGGTCGTCCAAATCTTCCTGGTCCCCGTCGAAATGGGTGAGGCCGGAGGAAAAACGGTTCAGTGCAGAGGCTTGCCCGGCGAAGATGGAACTCTCTTCTTCGCCGAAGTGCTGGACCTGCGGGCTCTGCGCATCGTCGGCTGCGAGGATTCGATCGATGGCGGCCTGGATCTGGGCATCATCCATAGATGCCGAATCGTGCTCGTGTGACTCGGAGTTAGTCATGGTCTCCTTAGAAGTACTTCGCTTTCCAGAATAGTGCGGGTGGGCCCCACTTTGCGACGTGGCGCGTTCAGTTTCGGGTGGTTCATCAAACATTCGTGGTCCTTTGCAAGGAGTAAAGGTCTATGAGCAGACAGGTGAATGCATGGTTACCGGTGAGCAAAGGCGAATGCGGGGTTCCAAAAAGAAGAACTGCCAAGAAGGGGAAATGACTTTGCTGTCTGCTGATTCATGCAGGTGGGCGCGCAAGAAGTGCACGGCCAGCTCGTGGAATCGCGGGTAACCAAGAGGATTACGTATTAGACGAAAATGAAAGTCATAGGGAAAACTCTATCAGTGATATCGTGTCGTGCCTATATCGCTTTGCTCACGTTGGAGACCCTGTTCTTTGGGGTAACCGTACTGGGCGATAAACTTTGCCTATGACCTCGGATCACTACTTCACCGCCAGCCCGGCCTCGGCAGACGAACGTCGCACCATCGAAGTCGAGCTCAATGGCTCGCTGCGCAAAGTGCAGACGGCCTCCGGCATTTTCTCCCCTGCCGGGCTGGATAAGGGCACAGCGGTATTGCTGCAGTACGTGCCGGCCCCTCGCGGACGCATCCTGGATATCGGGTGCGGCTGGGGGCCCATCACCTTGGCCGCTGCCGAGCAGTCCCCGCAGTCCGAGGTCTACGGCGTCGACGTCAATGAGCGTTCCATCGATCTGGCCCGCTTGAACGCCACGGCGTTGGGCTTGTCCAACGTTGTTGTCGGCACTCCTGATTCCGTGGATCCGAACCTGGAATTCGACACCATCTGGTCCAACCCGCCCATTCGCATCGGCAAGGATGCCCTGCATGAGCTGCTGATGCTGTGGTTGCCGCGTTTGGCCCCGGGCGGCGAGGCCTGGATGGTGGTGCAGAAGAACCTTGGCAGTGACTCCTTGCAGAAGTGGCTGGTTGAGCAGCTTCCCTCGGAGTGGAAGATCACCCGCGAAGCGACCGCCAAGGCCTTCCGCGTGCTGAAGGTAGCGCGCCCGGCCTAGAGGACCGAAGGCAAACCGCAGATCGGCTGCCGAGCCAATCTGCGGTTCTGCGAAGAACCGGATCAGTTCTACTGCGCACCGAGGATCCCGCGCGCCACCAGATCCGCTGGGCCGCTGAGGATCGTATCTTCTCCGCCGCTTGCATTGCCGCGGAATTCAACGCCGACCACGCCGCCTGGCACCGCAACAGCCCACTGGTTGATCAGCGCGGTGCTGCGCGCCCAGTAGCGTACGGCAGCTGCAGCCGCGCAGGCACCGGTACCGCAAGAGAGGGTCTCGCCTACCCCGCGTTCATGGACGCGCATCTGGACCTGGGCAACTCCGTCTTCTTCAATCAGCGGTTCGGATGGAACCACGAATTCCACGTTGGTGCCGTGGGCAGGAACGGGAGATACCTCTGGTGCCTGGAACAGGTCCAATTCTTCGAGCATTCGGGCATCGGGCAACGCCACAACGGTGTGCGGATTGCCCATGGTGATGCTCAAGGCCGGCAGGGCCTGTTCCCAGCCACGCGGCTTGACCATGGAGTCCACGGATTTTTCGGCCGCGTCCTGCTCGAAGATCAGGCCCCAAGGACCCAGGTTCACTGCGTAGCCATCGACCAGGCGGGTAATTTCCTTGACCCCTGCACGGCTGCCGATTTGGAAGCTTTGCCCCACCTGGAGGCTCACCAGCCCCTCGGCAATCAGGTAGTGCGCGAAGGCACGCACGCCATTGCCGCACATTTCGGCGATGGAACCGTCGTTGTTCCGGTAATCCATGAACCAGTAGGCCTTGGGGTTCTCCAGGAACTGCTCTTCGTATCCCGGAACCTTGGAGGTTGGCACGGCACGGATGAGCCCGTCGCCGCCAATGCCGAAGCGGCGATGGCACAGGGCCGCTACCTGTTCGGGGGTGATGTCGAGCTTTGCTTCAGGGTCTGCAACCAGTACGAAGTCGTTGCCGGTAGCGTGGCCCTTGGCAAAATGTTGTCCAGCCAGCTGTCCTAGTTCGGTGCGGTACATCAATGCTCCTAGAGTTTTCCTGCGTATGTTGGCTAGCCAATGATCTTCAGCGTTTTTTCCAGCAGTCCCGGTTCGATCGGGTTCAGCCAGTTGACCCGCTGGTCTGCATTGAACCAGGTGATCTGCCGTCGCGCGAACTTGCGCGTGGCGATGATCGTCTGGTCGATGGCTTCGGCTCGGGTGATCAGCGCATCCAAGTAGTCAATGTACTGCTGGTACCCGATGGCACGCGAAGCGGTCTTGCCTTCGCGTAATCCTTGTTCAAGAAGTCCTGCGACTTCTTCGGCTAATCCCATGGCATCCATCTTGTGCACGCGGGCCTCCAGGGCTTCGTGCAATGCATGCCGGTCATAGTTCAAACCGATCTGGATTGCCGGTGCGGCATACTCGCGTTGCGGCATGAAGGAGCTGAAGGCCCGCCCGGAAATCTCGTAGACTTCAAGGGCCCGGATCGCGCGGCGCAAATCCAGGTTGCGCCCAGCTGACACCGGGTCCACCTCGGCCAATCGGCGGCGCAGGGGTCCGTCGCCTTCGGCCTCGACCTCAGCCTCCAGCCGTTTCCTGACCCCGGGATCCGTCGGCGGGAAATCGATGACGTCAAGTGCTGCGCGTACATACAGTCCAGAGCCGCCGACCATCACCGGAATCTTGCCGCGGGCCTGGATTCGGGCGAAGTGGTCGCGGGCTTGGGCTTGGAAGGCCGCGACGGACGCTTCCTCGGTGATGGCCATGGTGTCGAGCAAATGATGCTCGATGCCGCCACGTTCATCCACCGGCAGCTTCGCGGTGCCGATATCCATGCCGCGGTAGAACTGCAGGGCATCTGAATTGACGATTTCCCCGCCCAGTTCCCGGGCCAGGGCAATAGCCAAATCTGACTTGCCGGTGCCGGTGGGGCCGACGATGGCGATGACCGGCAGGTTCGAATTGGTCATGTACTTAGCTACGCACTTTCAAGGTTGGCATGCCCAAGCTCGTGCGGCCGATGGAACCGTTCGCAGCTGGGGAAGGTACCCCGCAGCTTTCGGCTTGGGCACGGTCCCAGGCATCCCCGGCACGCGAACGGCGCAGGGAGTACTGGTCAGCGGTGGGATCGGAAATCAGGTGGAATGATGCCACTTCGGTAATAGGCAGGGTGACCAGATCGCCTGGGCGCGGGGCTTGGGCTCCGTCAGGCACAGAGAAGTGCACCAGGCGCTGGTCCTGCGAGCGTCCGGACAGGCGCCGGGTTTCCCCGGACTTGCGTCCGGACTGCTCGGTGGCCATCACTTCTACGGTACGGCCCAGCTGCTTCGCATTCTCTTCCTTGGCAATGCGGTCCTGGAGCGCGGTCAGTCGCTCGTAGCGTTCCTGGACCACGGCCTTGGGCAGCTGGTCTTCAAGTTCGGCTGCCGGTGTTCCCGGCCGCTTGGAATACTGGAAGGTGAATGCCGAGGAGAATCGCGACGCTTCAACCACGTCGAGGGTGGCTTGGAAGTCCTCTTCGGTTTCGCCCGGGAAGCCAACGATGATGTCGGTGGTGATTGCCGCATGCGGGATGCGTTCGCGAACCTTTTCCAGGATGCCCAGGAATTTCTTGGACCGGTAGGAGCGGCGCATTTCCTTGAGCACCCTGTCCGAGCCGGACTGCAGCGGCATATGCAGCTGCGGCATCACGTTCGGGGTCTCGGCCATGGCATCGATGACGTCATCGGTGAAGGCCGCTGGGTGCGGGCTGGTGAAGCGCACGCGTTCGAGTCCTTCTATTTCGCCGCAAGCGCGCAGCAACTTGCCGAAGGCCAAGCGGTCTCCGAATTCCACGCCGTAGGAATTCACGTTCTGGCCCAGCAGGGTCACTTCGATGGCCCCATCATCGACCAGGGCCTGGATTTCGGCGAGGATCTCGCCCGGGCGGCGATCGCGCTCCTTGCCGCGCAAGGATGGGACGATGCAGAAGGTGCAGGTATTGTTGCAACCCACGGAAATGGAGACCCAGCCTGCGTACACGGATTCGCGCCGAGTCGGCAAGGTGGATGGGAAGACATCCAGTGATTCCAGGATCTCCAGTTGCGCCTCCTGGTTGTGGCGCGAGCGGGCCAGCAGCGTAGGCAACGAACCGATATTGTGCGTGCCGAACACCACGTCTACCCATGGGGCTTTCTTGACGATGGTGTCCCGGTCCTTCTGGGCAAGGCACCCGCCGACGGCAATTTGCATATTGGGGCGTTCGGCCTTCAGGTTCTTCAGCAGGCCCAGATGCCCGTAGAGCTTGTTGTCTGCGTTTTCACGCACTGCGCAGGTATTGAAGACGACGACGTCGGCTGCTTCTTCGGCCAGCTCTTCGGATTTGCGGCTTAGGCCCGCATCTTCCAGGAGACCGGAGAGCCGCTCGGAATCGTGCACGTTCATTTGGCAGCCGAAGGTACGTACTTCATAGGTACGGGGTAGTTCTCCACTGCCTATGTTGCTCAAGGTATGTTGCTCAGTCACTCTTCAAGATTACCGAAGATTGGGTACTGCTGAAATACAGGTGACCTTGGGACGCGCTCCTGCGTGCTGTTCGCAGCGCGTGCCCGCTAATCGCCGGATTCACCGCTTCCCTCGGAAGGGTTAGGATTGAATTAGACTATCAACTAGCCAATTCGGCCTATGAGAGAGATTTCCGTGGAAAACCATTCACCCCGCCCACAACCGGAACCCGAGAAATCCCGCCCATTGCGCTTGTCACGCGGCATGAAGGTCTTCCATATCTGGATGGCCGGAATATCCGCACTTTTCCTTTTCGCCATCCCGATCGCCATCGGCCTCCTCCCGCCGATGGACCACGAGACCGATGACCTGCTGTTCAATATCGGTGTTGGCTCGGTGCTTGCCGGGATCGCCGCCTTGATCCTGTGGGCATACCAGGGCATTGACGATTGGCTTGGACGCCGCAGCAAAGCACCTGCCCAGGATCCGAAGCGCAATCAGTAGCGGCTACCGAAGCGCTCTTCCCATTCTTCGCGCGCGACCTTGAAGGCCAAGCCGCCGTTGTAGCCTTTACGCCCCAGCATCCCTACTAGTCGGCGTAATGCCCTATCCCGATCTGCGCCCATGGATTCCGGGCGCAGTTTCGCGCGAACCAGTTCACGGGCCCGCTGCTCCTCGGCCTCATCATCAATCTGCTCAAGCGCTTCAGCGGCCAGTTCATCGTCTACGCCCTTGGTGCGCAGCTCGCGCTTGATCGCCCCACGGGCCAAACCGCGCGAGCGCGCGCGGGCAACTACCCACGACTTCGCAAAGCGTTCATCATCAACGAGATTGATCTCGGCATACCGGTCGATGACTTCATCAGCGATATCCTCAGGGCATTGGTTGTCAAGAAGCTTGTCCTTGAGCTGTTTCGCGGTCTTGTCGCTGGCTGCGAGCTGGCGCAGCAAAATGCCACGCGCCTTTTCCCGCCACTGGTCATCGCTGAGCTCTTCAGGCTCCCCGGCTTCGCGCGCCGCTTTTCTCGCTTCGCGTGCTTCGCGGCGTTCCTGCTTCGAGGGTTTGGCCGGTGCGGGCGCGGCAACAATCTGTTCCATCGCCGCACGCAGCTCTTCAACACTGCCCGGTTTCCTGGATTCCTCCGGGAAGCTGGCAATGGTGCGGGAGGTGCTGCCCGCTGGCATGGCTGGGGTTGCGGCGCGCCGGGCGGCGCGTTCCCGCCTAGCTGATTCCTCAGCCGCTTGTGCTTCCACTTCTTCCGGGCTGGGTTTTGCCCAGTCCGGCATGTCCTCGGGATCCCCCTGGAACTCTTTGGAAACGGACGTAGCGTCCGACCCGGAATTCTTTCCGGGTCGGACGCTACGTCGCTGGAAGCCTGGGGCCACTACTTATCGCCCTCGACGACTCGCAGTTCGGTCTCGTCTTCTTCAACTTCTTCCTGTGGCAGAACGCCGAGCTTCTGCAAGATCTGGCGCTCGAGTTCGTCGGCCAGATCCGGGTTGTCGCGCAGGAAGCGGCGGGCGTTTTCCTTGCCCTGGCCCAGCTGGTCCCCGTCGTAGGTGAACCAGGCACCGGACTTCTTGACCAGGTTATGCTCGACACCCATATCGATGAGCGAACCTTCGCGGGAGATGCCGTGGCCGTACAGGATGTCGAATTCAGCCTGCTTGAAAGGAGGAGCCATCTTGTTCTTGACGACCTTGCAGCGGGTGCGGTTGCCGACCGCGTTGGTGCCCTCTTTCAGGGTCTCGATGCGGCGGATGTCGATGCGAACCGAAGCGTAGAACTTCAGCGCCTTGCCACCAGTGGTGGTTTCCGGGCTGCCGAAGAAGACGCCAATCTTTTCACGCAGCTGGTTGATGAAGATTGCGGTAGTCTTCGAGGCCGAGAGGCGGCCGGTGATCTTGCGCAGAGCCTGGGACATCAAGCGGGCCTGCAGGCCGACATGGCTGTCACCCATTTCGCCTTCGATTTCGGCGCGTGGAACCAGTGCTGCCACGGAGTCGATGACGATGATATCCAGAGCGCCGGAGCCCACGAGCATATCCATGATTTCCAGGGCCTGCTCACCGGTATCCGGCTGGGAGACCAGCAGTGCGTCGGTGTCGACGCCCAGCTTCTTGGCGTATTCCGGATCAAGCGCGTGCTCAGCATCGATGAAAGCCGCAACGCCGCCGGCCTTCTGCGCGCTGGCGACTGCATGCAGGGCAACCGTGGTTTTACCCGAGGACTCAGGGCCGTAGATTTCAACCACGCGGCCGCGTGGCAGGCCGCCAATGCCAAGGGCGACATCCAAGGCAACCGAACCGGTAGGAATTACTTCAATGGGTGCACGGGTTTCATCGCCCAGGCGCATGACCGAGCCCTTGCCGTAGGCCTTGTCGATTTGGCCCAGGACAGCCTCTAGCGCCTTTTCCCGATCATTTTTTGCTGCCATGGTTCACCTTTGCTCTTGCAAGCCTGCTACGTACTTGCTCATGAATTTTGTCCTGCAATAGACAGTATGCTTGCCCACCGACACTTTGGACTCCGATAGCCCTCAAGTGTGGACAGTCTCAGTGCTTAAGTTCTTGGTGCAGTTTCCTGCGTTGCTTCTAGGATAACCCTATCCGAACAGGTGTTCGAAATTCAACACGGCGTGTTCGAAGATCCAGTGCCGGGACTTTCGAACGGAATCGCTACGATTCCTTCGGCTCGATATCCACGCCAAGCCAGCGTTCGGCCGGAATGTCTTGCGCCTTGCACAGGGCTTCCCAAATCTGCTTGGGCTTGATGCCCTTGTCCAGCGCCTGCGCGGCGGTAAGGCTGCCAAGTTCGGTAAGGGCCATGGAATCGGCCAGCACGTGGGAGTACCGCGCGCCGAACTCGTTTTCCATGTTGCGCCAGAAATCGCTGATTTTCACCTAATTATTCTCCCACGCATAGGCAAGGAGCCCACGCATTTCGCGCAGGCTCCTTGCACGGCTGCCGGCAGTCTCGATTACTGAGTAGCGGTAGCCCTAAAAAATTTGGTTCTAGACCGAGGCCAATGGCTTGTTGCCGCTCTTGGCCGCAAACTCGTTGGCCATATCCGTAGGGACGGTATCCGGGATAGCAATGCCCTCTGCCAGGGCAACGCGCTCGGATACTTCACGGAGCATCAGGGACAATGGGATTTCCAGCGCCACGCAGATCGAGGAGAGCAGCTCCGAAGAGGCTTCCTTCTGGCCACGCTCAACCTCGGACAGGTAGCCAAGGGAAACACGTGCGCTATGCGAAACCTCGCGAAGGGTACGCCCCTGGCGCTGACGGACGTCGCGCAGAACATCGCCGATTTCATGACGGAGTACTACCATTTTGTGCTCCTCCTTCTCGGGCTGGACCATATGGGCTTCTCCCATATCGCGCCAACGGACGACACCATTGACAGTTACGGGTTGCTTGACCATGAATTTAGCCTCTGCTCCTAGGTCCATCTCGAAGATCTAATCAAATACGGGGGCCATCCTTGCGGCCCTGCAATTCGTACAACGACAGGTCATACGATTTTGTTCCCGTACATTCACCCTAATCACTTAAATGCGACCTACGCCACATATGCCGTGATTTTTGCGTAACATCTCGGGAAGAAGAGTATTTCGCGTCTTACTGTGAAGAAGCTTTATCCAAGATGGCAGCGAACTGGTGAAGTGCCGCCAGGGTGCTCTGCTCGCGGATCTGTGCCCGGTCTCCCACGAAGTGGTGGACTTCGGATCCCGAGTCAGCGCCCATGGCCCACCCAATATACACGGTTCCCACCGCCTTGCCATCGTGCGGGTCCGGTCCAGCGACCCCGGTTGCAGAAATCGCCGCGTCTGCACCGCAGGCACGCTGCGCCCCTACGGCCATCTGCCGGGCAACCTCGGGATCCACCGATCCGTTGGAGGCAAGCAGCATCTCGTCGACGCCCAGCAGCGATGACTTCACCGCCGAGGAATAGCTGACAACTCCCCCGCGCAGCACCGCCGAGGCGCCGGGCACCTCGGCCAGGCGCGCGGCAATCATGCCAGCGGTCAGCGATTCGGCCGTAGCCAGCTGCACATCGCCTTCAATGGCCTTGGCGATCACCTCGGGTGCCTGGGGCTTCATGGTGCCGGCCCTACTTCTGCTTCTTGGCCGCGGCTGCCAGCTGGCCGGCCTTGACCAGGTATTCCAGTCCGGTGACCACGGTGACGGCCAGGGTCAGCAGCATCAGGTACCACGCCACGGTGCCCAGCCAGTCAATGGTGTGGGTGTAGGGCAGCAGGTACAGGCCGATCACGATGGCCTGCAACACGGTCTTGATCTTGCCGCCCATATTCGCGGCAATCACGCCGTAGCGGATGACCACCACGCGCAGCAAGGTGATGCCCCATTCGCGCGCCAGGATCACGATGGTGACCCACCAAGGCAGCTCGGCCAGGATCGAGAAGCAAACCAGCGCCGAACCGGTGAGCAGCTTGTCGGCGATCGGGTCCGCGATCTTGCCGAAGTTGGTGACCAGCCCGCGGCTGCGCGCCAGGTCCCCGTCGAGCTTGTCGGTGTACATGGCCACCACGAAAAGTCCCAGCGCGACCCAGCGCCACAGGCCTTGCTCGTGGTTATCGGCCATCAGGGCCCAGACGAAGAAAGGCACCATGATGATGCGGATGGTAGTGAGCACGTTGGCGATATTCAGCGTCGGTACCGGTGGCTGGGCACTGCGGCCAGCTTGCTCGCTCATGGGTTTCAGTTTCTTCCTGTCAGGTCCCAGGCGTCTTCGCCAGGTTCGTCGGAGCCATCGAAGTAGTCGACGGCTTGCGGGCGATCTTCCAGATCCTTGGCAACCAGGTCCTCGGCATAGTCGGTGACCGGCTCGGCGTGGTTCACGTTGGCTTCGGCCACCAGCGCGGCCTCGGTGGCCGACGGGGTGCTGGTCGCCGGGTCATCGCCGCGCATCGCGGCCAGGACCATGGGCAGGTCATCGGGCTGGATCAGCACATCGCGGGCCTTGGAGCCCTCGGAAGGGCCGACAACGCCCCGCGATTCCATCAGGTCCATCAGGCGTCCGGCCTTGGCGAAGCCCACGCGCAGCTTGCGCTGCAGCATCGAGGTGGAGCCGAACTGGCTGGTGACCACGAGCTCGGTAGCCTGCAGCAGCAGATCCAGATCGTCTCCGATGTCCTCATCGATCTGCTTCTTCTTCTCGGCAGCCGGGATCACGTCTTCCCGGTACTCGGGCTTCAGCTGGCTCTTGACGTGCTCGACCACGCGGTGGATTTCGGATTCGGTCACCCAGGCGCCCTGCACGCGCATCGGCTTGGAGGTGCCCATCGGCAGGAACAGGGCGTCGCCCTGGCCCAGCAGCTTCTCGGCCCCGGGCTGGTCCAGGACCACGCGGGAGTCGGTGACCGATGAGGTCGCGAAGGCCATGCGCGAGGGCACGTTGGCCTTGATCAAGCCGGTGACCACATCCACCGAGGGGCGCTGGGTGGCCAGCACCAGGTGGATGCCGGCGGCACGCGCCAGCTGGGTGATGCGCACGATCGACTCTTCGACATCGCGCGGGGCGACCATCATCAAGTCGGCGAGCTCATCGACGATCACCAGCAGGTACGGGTAGGGCTTGAGCACGCGCTTGGAACCCTCCGGAGGGTGCACCTTGCCGGCCTTGACCGCCTTGTTGAAGTCGTCGATGTGCTTGAAACCGAAGTTGGCCAGATCGTCGTAGCGGGTGTCCATTTCGCGGACCACCCAGCCCAGTGCCTCGGCGGCCTTCTTCGGGTTGGTGATGATCGGGGTGATCAGGTGCGGCACGCCTTCGTAGGCGGTCAGCTCCACGCGCTTGGGGTCGACCATGACCATGCGCACCTCGTCCGGGGTGGAGCGCATCAGGATCGAGGTGATCATCGAGTTCACGAACGAGGACTTGCCCGCGCCGGTGGCGCCTGCCACCAGCAGGTGCGGCATCTTGGCCAGGTTGGCCACGACGAAGCCGCCTTCCACGTCCTTGCCCACGCCCATCACCATCGGGTGCTCGGTCTTGCGGGCATTGGAGCTGCGCAGCACATCGCCCAGCGCCACGACTTCCTTGTCGGTGTTCGGGATCTCGATGCCGATGGCGGACTTGCCCGGAATCGGCGAGAGGATGCGCACATCCGAGGAAGCCACCGCATAGGAGATGTTCTTGGACAGCGCGGTGACCTTCTCCACCTTGGTGCCCGGGGCCAGCTCGATCTCGTAGCGGGTCACCGTGGGCCCGCGGGAGAACCCGGTGACCTTCGCGTCGACCTTGAATTGCTGCAGGGTGTTGGTCAGCGCGTCGACCACCACCTGGTTGGCCTCGGATGCTTCCTTGGCCGGCGGGCCGGCAGGAAGGTAGTGCTCCTCGGGCAGGGTGTAGGTGACATCCCCGGAGAGCTGCAGCTGCTCGCTGCGTGCCGGGATCGGCGCCTGCGGGGATGCGGAGAGCCCGGCGGCGCGCGAGGAGACCTGGTCCATCGCGGAGGTGGTGGCCTCGGGCTCGGCCTTCAGCCCGATATTGGCCATGATCTCGGCCATCTCGGATTCGGCCTTGGTCGGGCGCTTGACCCCTGGCGGAGGACCGGAGGGCTTCGGGATGGCAACCGTGGCGGTGTCTTCCTGGGCCGGGGCGGCGGCGGACTCGAAGTCCGGGCGGGCGATGGCCTGGGTGGCGGCCTCGTCGGCGTCGAAGATCTTGCCGGAGTTGCGGTTGACGGCAGGCATCGCGCCGGTGGACTGTTCGGCAGGATCATCCTGGCCGATGACCGCCTTGTCGTAGGCGACATCGCCGGGGCGTTCAGCGTGCTCGCCGCCGTCCACGTCGTAGACCTCGGTGACCTTGCGGGCGGCCGCGGCCCGGCGTTCGAAGAAGCCGGGCTTCTTCTTCCTGGCAGCGGGGGCCGGAGCCTCGTCCTGCGGGTAGAGGTAGGACTGGTCATGGTCCTCGCCGGCTGGATCAAGTTCCACTGCGGCCGTGGGGCGGGCGGCACGGGGTGCATCCGGGTCCTGGCCGAGCAGGCGGTTGTAGCCCGAACGCACGCGCGAAGGGATCTGCGTAAATGGCGTGGCGGTGACGATCAGGATGGACATGACCACCAGGAAGATGAACACGGCCATGGCGCCCGGGACCGAGATCAGCAGGCCCAGCGGGGTGCCCAGGATGGAACCGGCCATGCCGCCGGCATTCCAGAGCGCCTGGAAATCGTCGGAGACCGCTGGCGAGCCGTTGGCCAGCGAGGCGATGGACGAGCCGGAGAGCGTCATGATCAGCAGGCCGATGCCGATGCGGTTGTTCGCGGTGACCGCCTCCGGGTAGCGGAAGAGCCGGAAGGCGCCGATGAACAAGATCACCGGCAGCAGCACGGCCATGAAGCCCAGGGTGCCGCCGGCGACCGCGTGCACGCCGGTGCCGAACCACCCCGCATCGCGCAGGCCCCACCATTCGATGATCGCGACGATCATCGAGATCAGCGCGAGGAACAGTCCGGTGCCGTCGCGGCGCAGCTCGTAGTCAGGCTTGACGGTTCCGCCGATGCGGCGGAATGCGCCGCCGAAGATCCGGGCAATGCCCATCCACACGCTGCGTATTGCGCGCAGCGGCAGGGCGAGTTCCGCATCCGGGTTCTCGGGCGTTTTCTTGGAGGACGAGGAGCCAGGCGCCTTGGGTTTGCGCGCCGCGGTCTTCTTCGTCCCCTGAGACTGGGTACGTGGGGCCATACTCCAAGGGTATCGCCCCCGGCTGGATGCACCCAGAATTTACACGTCTGCACGGGGTGCGCCAGCAGCTAGATAATCGTCACGTGGCGCCCGGGAACTATTGCGAGTACTCGATCACCAAGGTGTAGCGGCCATTGCCTTCCAGGCAGGCGTGGCTGCCGACTTCGTACCCGGACGCCTTGAAGGCATCCACCGTGGCGGTTTCCATCATGGCGCAGGTAGCGGCGCTGGAGACCTCTTGGGTGTAGGTCGTGCCGCTGGCGTGGGCCCCCGGAATTCCGGCCAGCCCCACCGCCCCGGCCAGCAGGCCGGCCACGGCGCATGCGGCGAGATGGCTCTTGATCTTCATTTGCACTCCTGGTCTGCTTTCGTCCCCGGCGCTTGGGCCAAGCGCCCGCTTCCAAAAGTGCCACAGCACGCCCTGCACTGCCAGCAGCTTCCAGCCAAGATCCAGCCAGCGCCTGGCCGCGGAGCCCGGATGGCCTCAGCCGCGGGCCGCGCAGCGGTTGAGCCCAGCCAGGATAGCGAAGCCCGAGGCAAAGCACACTGCCAGGAACCCCAGGGCCGTGCCTAGGAACGGGGCCGGATCGATTTCGCCCAGGCCCAGCGCGGCTATGGCCAACGCCGGAAGCAGTGCCGCGAGGACCGCGCCGATTCCGGCAGCGGCCGATTGCCTGGCAGCCGTGGCCGGCTGGTTCCCCATGGCCTGGATCTCAATGGCCGCATACGCACCGCTGCAGCAGACAAGCCCCATCAGCACTCCTGCGAGCGCGCCGTAGGCCAAGGGCAGGCCGAGATCACCCAGACCGCTGCCATAGCCGTCCCCGCGGATCGGCCAGAACATCCAGAGCACCGCCAGCGCACCGAGCGCCATGCCCACCCCTGCAGCGATCGCGAACATGCTTCGGGTCATCGAGGCCACGGTCCTTGAAGTTTTCCCATTCATGGCTACAGCCTAGGACGAACAGGCGCTATTTGCTACTGCCTTTCGGGTTCTGCTGCCAGCTATCATCCGTTCGCCGCCGGTCCGAAAAACCGCCGCTAGGAGAAGTCCAGGCCGAGCAATGCGTTCTCGGTGACCTCCGGCAAGGCAGGGTGGATCCAGTACTGCTGCGTGGCGACCTCGCGCACATCCAGTCCGAAGGCCATGACCGTAATCATCTGCTGGATCAGCGTTGAAGCTTGCGGTCCCATGTAGTGCGCGCCCAGCAGCTTGCCGGTTTCCCTATCAGCGATGAGCTTTGCGATACCGGTGCTGTCTTCCATCGCCCAGCCGTAGGCCACATCCCCGTACTTCTGCACCTTGGCGGTAATGGCATGCCCGGCCTCGCGGGCTTCTTCCTCGGTCATTCCGACGTAGGCGATCTGCGGGTGGGTGAAGACCGCCGCCGGCACGTGCTCATGCGGCATCTTCTTCATGTTCTGCGGGTTCAGCAGGTTGTGGCGCACCGCGCGCATTTCCGCGTTGGCCACATGCTTGAGCAAGAATGGCGAGGAAATGTCGCCCAGCGCCCAGATGCCCTCGGCAGACGTCGAACGGCCGTATTCGTCCACGCTGACCCGTCCGTCCTCGGAGTCGATGCCCGCACGGTCCAGATCCAGCTGGTCGCCGTTGGGGATGCGCCCCGTGGCCACAAGCAGCACCTCTGCACTGGCGGTGGAACCGTCATCCAGGGTCAGCTTCACCCCGTCGGGCTCTTGCACGGCGCTGACCATGCTCCTGCCCTGGCGCACGTCATAGCGTTCTGCGGCCATCTGGTTGAATGGCCCGCGCAGATCGGCATCCAGCTGGCGCATGAGCTCGGAACGGGCCAGGATGGTGACGTTGGTGCCCAGTGCTTCGAAAACGTGGGCGAACTCCATGGCAATGTAGCCGCCACCGATGATCACGATGGACTTGGGCCGGCGGGCCAAGCGCATGATGTCCTCGTTGGTGTGGAAGGCTACGCCGGAATCGATGATTTCCTGCGGAATAAACGGGCGCGACCCGGCGGCCAGGACAATCTGGTCCGCGCTGATGGTCCTGGCTTCTGTTCCCTGCCCGGTACGCAGCGTGCGCTCGCCGACAAAACGCGCGTGCTGGTCGTAGACGTCGATATTCGGTGTCTGCCCGCCACGGCGGTAGTCTTCGCCGCCCTGGGCAATGGGATCGATGCGCTTATCGAAGACCCTGCTCACGATGCCTGGCCAGTCCACGGAATTGACCTGGGCATCGATTCCCAGCCGTGCTGCTTGCCTGGTTTCCAGGGCGACGTCTGCGGCGTAGACATACATCTTGGTGGGGATGCAGCCGACGTTCAGGCAGGTACCGCCGAAAGCGCCCTTCTCGATGATGGCAATGGATTTTCCATCGAATTCTGGACCCGGAATAGAGTTGCCAGAACCTGTGCCGAGGATGATCAGATCGTAGTGCTTGTCTGCCTCGATTGCGGCGGAAGACGTCATGGCAGGGGTACCTTTCACGGTCAATGCTGGGGCCCGGCAGGCAGGCGCTTGGCCAATGCTTGCCTACCGGGCAGGCTATCATCCGGGCACTGGAGTGCCACTATGTTGCACCTTGGGCTCATCGGCCAGGCTGAAGACCAGTTGCACGATGCCGTTCACCACCACCTGCTCCGCGTGGATCCCGTAGACCTGCAGCAGCAGCCCAGGGTCCAGCACCTCCTGGGGCGTGCCCGCAGCGATGACCCCGCCGTTGGCCAGCAAGACCAGCTTGCTGCAGTAGCGGGCGGCCAGATTCAAATCGTGCAGCACCACCACCGTGGTGGTTCCCAGTTCCCCGACCATGCGCAGCAGCTCATGCTGGTAGCGGATATCCAGGTGGTTGGTGGGTTCGTCCAGAAGCAGGTGCTCGGCCTGCTGGGCCAGTGTCCGGGCAACCAGCACGCGCTGCTTCTCGCCGCCGGACAGGGTCGAGTAGCGGCGGTCGGCCAAATGCCGGGCGCCGACCCGGGACAGTGCCGAAGCAACCGCCTGGTGGTCCTCGCGGGCAAAGGCGGCCAGCGCCTTGCGGTGCGCAACCCTGCCCAGGAGCACCATTTCGGCGACACTGACCGGCAGTTCGCTCGGCGTTTCCTGGGCCACGACGGCAATCCTGCGGGCCAGTTCGTTGCCGCGCAGTCCGCTGACCGGGCGCTCGTCCACGAGCACCAGCCCTGCCGTGGGCCGCAGCGCCGCATAGAGCGTGCGCAGCAGGGTGGACTTGCCGCTGCCGTTGGGGCCGATCAGCCCCACCACTTCCCCGGGGCCTGCCTGCAGCCCCGCCGATTCAATGACCAGCTTTCCGCCATAGCCCACCGAAATATCTGTAGCAGTAATCATGGTTCTTGCCTTCTTCCAGGTCCTTGGTTCCTATTGGGCCGCATTGAGCTTGCGAACCAGCGCGAACAGCAGCGGGGCGCCGAGCAATGCGGTGACGATTCCCAGCGGCAATTCCTGCGGTGCCATGGCCGTCCGGGCCAGCACATCGGCCCAGACCAGGAAGATCGCGCCGAGCAGGGCGGCTACCGGAATCAGGGTGCGGTGCGTGGCACCGACGCACAGCCGGGCTACGTGCGGAATCACCAGCCCGACGAATCCGATGCCGCCGGAGGACGCGACCAGCGCGCCCACGCACACCGCGGTCACCACCATGACGGCCGCACGCAGCTTCGCCGGAGATATTCCCAGCGCTTGCGCGGTGCCATCGCCGATGGCCAGCGCGTCCAGCGGCCGCGACCAATAGGCCAGCAGCGTGGCGGTCCCGATCACCACGATCCAGGTGATCATTGCCGATTGCCCGGTCGCCTGCGCCAGTGAACCCAGCGTCCAGAAAAGCACCGAACGGCCCGCATTGGGATCATCCGAAGCGAAGATCAGCAGCGAGGTGAGCGCGTGCAGCACATAGCCCACGGACACCCCGGCCAGCACCAGCCGGGTGGACGTCATCTCCGAACCGACCCGCGCCAGCAGGTAGACGAAGATCCCGGCGGCCAGCGCCCCGGCAAAGGCGCTCGTCGCCAGCGAGGCCGTGCCGATGCCGGCCGTGGCGCCGAAGAGGATCGCGGCCGCCGAGAGCGTGGAGGCCCCGGAGGTCACGCCCAGCAGGTAGGGCTCGGCCAGGATGTTGCGGGTCAGCGCCTGCAGCGCCACCCCGGCCAGGGCCAGCCCGGCCCCGACGGCGGCACCCAGCAGCACCCGCGGCACGCGCAGCAGCAGGACGATGGACTGGTCCGAGGCGCTGAATGCACCAGGTGCGGGCATCCCGGAAAGGTGCGCCTTGAGGATCTGCAGCACGGTGCCCGGCTCGATGGACACCGGGCCGAGCCCTACGGCCACCGGCAAGGTGGCCACGAGTACGGCCAGCAGCCCGGCGATCCACAGCCAGCTGTGCCGGGCCCGCCGGTCATGGTCCAGGTCATCGCCGGCGCAGGCCAGCGGTTCCCGGGGTTCTCGCACGATAGGTTCCAACGGGGTCATGGCTGCCTTTCGGGGGTTTCGCCAATGGAATCGGTGCGCAGGCCCAGTGCGGCACCCAGCGCAATCAGGGTCAATGCGCCAAGCACGGCAGCGGCGGCCAGGTATCCGGCGGCGGCCAGCGCCGCTCCGGAGGCTGCTGTGCCCAGGAACAGGCCCAGGGACATGCCGGCCGCGTTCAGGCTCAGCGCGGTGCCGCGCACCTGCGTGCAACGGCTCACCAGCAGGCTCATCACGGCGGCCGAGACCACCGCGTGGCTGGCCGAAAGCACCGCCGTGCCGGCCACCGCCAGCGGCAGCACCGGTGAGAGGTAGACGCCGAACAGCGCCACCAGCGAAATGCCCAGGCTGAAAACCATCACCGCACGGGTGCGCCGCTGCGAATCCCCGGCGTTGAGCATCCGCCCGGCCAGCAGGTGCCCCAGGAAGAAGGCCCCGCCGCTGACCGACCAGATGAACGCGAACCAGCTGGCGGTCAGCGCGAACTTCTCCGCGTACAGCGGGGCCAGGAAGGCCAGGTGCCCCATGAAGGCGCCGGCGCGGCCGAAGGAGACCAGCAGCAGCGCCCGGGCTCCGGGCACGCCGGCCAGGGTGCGGAAGGCAGCCAGGTAGCCCAGCCGGGCTGGAGCCGGAGCCGGGTCTGCCGCGCAGTGCCCGGCGCCGCGGCGGCCGTAGCGCAGCACCGCCGGGATCAGGGCGATGCTGATGGCGGCGATGGCGACCAGGTTTCCCTGCCAGCCCCAGAACATCGCCGGCAGCACCAGCAGCGGCGCGCCGATCGTGGAGGCCAGGGTCTGGGCCGTCATCACCAAGGTGGCTGCCCGGCCCGCGGCCGGGGTGGTGCCGAAGCGGTCCGCGGCCGCGGTTGACAGCGCCGGGTAGAGCAGCGCGTTGGACACCCCGGTGGCCAGGCAGAAAACTGCCAGTGCCGCCAGGCCCGAGAAGGTCCCCGCGATGGCGGCGGCGCCCATCAGCCCCAGCGCCGCGGCGGCCACGGTGCCCGGGGCGATGCGCCCGATCAGCGGGGCCAGCGCAACCCCGGCGAGCACCGCGCCGACGCCGGCCAGCCCGCGCAGGGTGCCGGTTTCGGCATAGCCGGCCCCGGCCCAGTCGGCGATGGGCACCAGGAAGGTGCTCAGCACCGTGAAGGGCAAAAGGCCCAGCGCCGAGGCCAGCAGCGCCGGCCAGATCTCGGCGATGATGCGCCGTTCGCTGGGCAGCTGCTGCGCTGTTTCGACTTCTGGCTGGCTCATGCCGCACTCCCGATTCCGGCGCTGATCATGGCCAGGTCCTCGGCGAAATCCTGCACCGCGAAGGCCGGCGAGCAGCCCTGGCCCTCCCGGGCCGAGGCCGCTTGCACCAGGGCGTCTTCGTAGGCGGCGAGCAGCGCGTCGATCATCGGGCAGGCCACGGCCAGTTCCCGGGCCAGGCCGGCGATGATCCTGGTGCGGTAGTAGTCTTCCTTGGGCATCCGCGGCACATCCCACTGGCCCTGGTCATCGCGGAAGACCGGGCGGAAGGCGATGGCCGAGAAGTCGAAGTAGCGGCCCTGCGCGTCGGGCTGCGAGAAGGGGTCGATGAGCAGCGAGGCGTAGCGCACGTAGAGCAGGTACTCCTGCTCGATGGCCGGCAGCTGCTCGAAGCTGGCCGCTTTCCCCGGGTCGATGCTCTGGGGGTGCACCGGATACCCGTCATCGAGCATGAAGGCCAGCAGGTTGACCGGCTGGCCGCCCAGTGCGGCGGTGATGGCCGACAGTTCCCGCCAGGCCTCGGCCATGGAGTGGATCAGCGCCGGGGTGACCGGGCCTTCGGGATAGAGCTTGTAGACGTACTGGACGGGCGGGGCGGGAGCGAAGACCGCGCGCAGCGCCAGCTCGTTGAAGAACAGGGCCGGATGCACGTACAGCGACATGTTCCGCGCCTCGGCTTCAACCGGCGATCCCGCCAGCTGCACTTCGGTGCCGGCCGCGGCATGCACCGCACGCAGCCGCTGCAGCGCGGGCGTGGCCCCGCCGGTGGAGCCGGCGTAGATGCGGGCCTTGACGCCGGCGGTCAGCACCAGCGCTCCGCCGGTCCCCTCCACCTGCCGGGTGTCCCCCAGATAGCTGGAGAAGCTGATGATTTCCGGGTCGGCGCCGCTGCGGCGGGCGAATTCGCGCACCAGTGCCGCCGAGCCCAGCGTGGGCGAGAGCAGCACGATCCGCGCCAGCGATGCGAGCACCCCCGGCGGCAGTTCGCGCAGCACCGGCAGGTAGGCGTCGGCGGTGGCCGCCAGTACCAGGGTGTCCCAGCCGCCGCGCACCTGCTGGTAGCCGCGGTAGCGGTGCTCGATGCGCACCTGCCCGGCCAGTGCGGCATGGGAGGGGTTTTGCACCTGGACGCGGGCGGTGCCGGCGTTGGCCTCCAGCGCGTCGAAGAAGGCGGCGCAGCGCTGCGAGGCGCGCCCGGCAATGCCCAGTTCCCCGGGCAGCGCCCCGAGCAGCACGGCGCTTTGCACCGCAACCGGTCCGGTTCCGGCAATGAGGATATTTCCCAGTTCATCCATGGGCTAATTGCTTTCCGTTCTCGTGCGCGCCTTGGTGTACAGCGCGATGTCGAAGACCTGCCCGGGCTGGCGGATCGTTCCGTCCAGCTGCCACCGCCGGGGGTCCACTGGTTGCATCGGGTAGTTGAACAGCGACTTCAGCCCGTCGCCGAAGCGCATTGCGACCACCACGTCCTGCCGGGTGCGCGCGTGCAGCTGGTGCAGCAGCTCGTATTTCACGGCCACCGTGGAGCTGAAGACGATGTGCGTGGCCTGCGGCAGGAAGTCCAGCTGGTGGATTTGATCGCCCTGCAGGCCGATGTCCAGGCCCTGCCCCAGCTGCGCCACGACCCGGCGGCCCAGCTCCAGCGCTTCGGGATCGATGTCGATCCCCACGGCGCTGGCCCCGGTGCGCGAGGCCAGGTTCAGCAGGGTCATCGGGAAGGAACCCGAGCCGACCAGCAGCACCTTGGAGCTGGAGTCGGGGGCGACGGCGCCGAATTCCCCGGCGATGCACGATTCGATGTTGGCGAAGTAGCCCTCGGCTCCGCTGCGGCCTTCGAGCAGGCGCAGCGCCCGGTACTTCTCGATGACTGCGACGCAGCGCGCCGATTCGGTGCGCAGCGCCGCCGCGTGCCGCGTCGATCCGTCATAGTCTCGGGCGGCTTCGGCGAACCGTCCGAGGTAGCCGTGCAGCACGCCGGCCAGGCCGGCGGCGGCGGCCTGGGTGGCCAGTGGTGTTTCAGTCATGGATATATGCAGTCCCTTCGGCCACGATGCTTACTTCGGTGCTGATCTGCAGCGCGGTGGCCTTGGCGCGGCTGCCATCGGCGTGCACCTGCACGGTGCCTCCGGGCTGTTTCACGCTGGCATTGACCGGAGCGCCGGCTTTCGTTGCCAGGTAGGCGCCCAGCGCGGCGCTTCCCGAGCCGCAGCTGCCCTCCCAGATGAGGCTGCCCAGTGCCGGGACGCTGACCAGCGGGGCCAGTTGCCCGCGGTCCGGATCGTAGAGCATGATGCCCACGACGGACACCGCTTCGCTGGCGCCCAGATCCAGGGCCAGCTGCTGCGCATGCCCGCGCAGCTGGGGATCCGAGACGTCGCATTCGGCGACCAGATGCACCGCATCGGCGTAGCGCACCAGCCCGGCGCCGGCGACGCCCGGGAACGGGTACGGGTCGATGCGCAGCGGCCAGGGCATCTTCAGCTGGCAGCGGTACGCGTCACCGGCCGGCTCGACCCGGCAGCCCAGCAGCTGCTCGGCGCCTGAGGCTTCGATCAGCAGCTCAAGCGGGCCGCTGCGGGCGCGGCTCGCGGCCTGCAGCGCGGCCAGCGACATCGCGGCATTGGCGCAGAATTCGCCACCGGCCATGTGCAGCCGGGCCTGGGCCCGGGGCGAGCTGGGAGGCAGGATGAACCCGACTTGCTCGGCGTGCACATGCTCGGCGCGCAGCAGCCGGTCAGCGATACTGCGGTAGTGCGCCGCCGGGTGCCGGCTGGTCACCAGCACGGTGGTATTCGATGCCGGACTGAGCTTGACGAATTCCACGGGGGTGGCGCCCCGGACCAGGCCGCGGCTGGGGCCGCGTCCGTGCCCCGGGCGGGCCACGCGGCGCGATGAGGCCGCTTGCCGGCGCAGCGCCGCTGGCTGGCTCATCAACGGGCCAGCCGGTCGGCGATCAGCTCGACCCCGTCCACTGCCAGCGGACCGGGCGAGGAATAGTAGTAGTTCAGCGGCACGATGGCGCTGTCCTGCTCGATGGCGGGCAATCCGGCCAATTCGGGGCGGTCTCGCAGCGCCTCGATGACCTGCTGGTCGGTTTCCAAGTTCGAGGAGCCTGTCGGCAGGTACATGGCGAAGACCTTGTCGGCGCCGCTGTTCACGAGTTCTTCGGTGGAGGGCTCGAAGTAGCGCTTGGGCACGTCGTTGAAGACGTTCTGAAGGCCAAGCAGTTCCATCTGCTCGGCAACCAGCGATTCATGGCCGTAGGATCCCAAGGTGCCTGCGGTGGGCACGTACAGCGGCATCCCGCGCTGCTGGCTTTCCTGCTTGACGCTGCGCGCGGCTTGCACGACGCGTGCTCGCATCTGCTGCACGGAGTCCTCGGCCGCCTGCTCGGTGCCGAAGAGCTGGCCGTAGGACTGGACATCCTTGTAGATCTGGTCGAAGCCGCTCAGCCCGCCGGTGGATCGGTCCTCGAATCCGGCGCAATATCCGCTGACGGTCAGCATCTTCACTCCGGCGCTTTCCAGGCGTTCAGCCAACGAGTCGAGATCGATTCCAGCAGCGATATCGGTGCCGATCACCACGTCTGCTCCCGAGTCCAGGATCATTTCGTAGGAGACATCATGCGAGTCCTCGGTAATCCGCTCCGCGTTGCGCACTGCCGCCATGGTTTCTTCGTCGAAAGGCACCTGCCAGCTGCCTGCGTAGTGCGTGAGCTTGTCTCCCGCTCCAGCGGCGGCCAGCAGGGCCGGGGCTTCCGACCCGACTGCAAGAACGCTGTCCGGCGCCTTGTCGAAGACGACCTGCCTTCCGCAACTATCCAAGGCAAGGCTCTTCGCATCGGTGCCTTGCGGTGCACCGCTGGCAGTTCCGGCCGGCGCGCTGCATCCGGTGGCCAGGGCCAGGGCGGCAACCGGCATGGCCAACTTCCAGGGATTGAGTTTTTTCATCTATCAGTGCTCCAATCATGGCGGGCAGGCCTCGGCCGCCGAGTTACGGCGAGCTCCTCTGCCAACAGAGCTAAACACTAATGAGAATCATTATCAATTGTCAAAACGAGCAAGCAACGGAATTCCCCTCAGCCAAGCCGCCGCCATTTCCGGACAAGGAAAAGCAGCCGCACTGCCCGTCATTGCGTGGGCGGTGCGGCTGCTGTGAAGCTATATTTTCGTGCTGGTTTGCCGGGCTACAGCCCCTCGGAAGTCAGCCATGCCGAAGCGATGTCGGCGGCAGACTTCTTGTCCACGGTGCTCTGCACGTTGAGGTCCACCAGAACCTGCGCTGTCAGTTTTTCGCTGACCGGGTTCAGGACTTCTGCCAATTTCCCGGATTGATCAGCGGCCACCAATGGCACCACATTCGATGCCAGGAATAGCGACTTCGGGTCCTCAAGAACTACCAAGTCCTCCGTCTGGATCCGCGGATCGGCGGTAAAGACGTTGGCGACATTCACCGTGCCGGCGGCAAGGTCTTCAACGGTCGTGTCGCCAGTTGCCGAGAATTCGGCCTTGACGCCATATGCGCTCTCCAAGCCCTTGGGTCCATAGGGGCGTTGCGCCAATTCAGGCGGGCCGCCCACGGTCAAGGGTTCGGAAATGCCGGCCAAATCCTCGATGCTCGCAAGCTTATTGGCTTCAGCGAATTCCTTGGTCACCGTGTAGGAGTCCTGATCCGAAGCTGGCGCGGCTTCGAGCACGGCCAGCGAATCCGGCAAGGATTCCTTCAGCTCGCTGTACACCTCAACGGCGGAGCGTGCTTCGGTGTCTTCCTTGTAGAACTGCAGCAGGTTGCCGGTGTATTCAGGGAAGACATCAATACTGCCGTCTTCCAGCTGGGGCATATAGGCATCGCGCTGCCCGATGCTGAATTTCCGTTCCACTTCCATGCCGGCTCCCTCAAGCGCCTGGGCATAGATCTCAGCAACGATTTCATTGGAATAGTAGGCCTGCGAACCGACAACGATCGATTCTCCCCCCTCCTGGGCAGCATCGCTTTCGGTGGCCAACGGATCCGCACCGGAGCATCCAGCGAGTGCGAGGCTTCCGGCCAGCACGAGAGCACTCGTGGACAATATCTTCTTGGTTCTCATGACATTTCCCTTTCGCGGGTGATTGAGTCATCGGTATCTTGGTAAGTTTTCTTCTTCGAGGGCACGCCCAGCCCGTGGGGTACAGCCGCTTTCTGCGCGATGGCAAATGCCAAATCCAGCACCAAGGCCAGCGCGGCAACCATCAAGGCGCCGCCCAGGACCATGTCGAAGCGCCGCAGGTTCAGACCGGTGATGATGGGCAGTCCCAGGCCGCCGAGATTTACGTAGGCGGCAACAGTAACGGTGGCGACTACTTGAAGAACGGCGGAGCGGATCCCGCCTACGAGCAGCGCAAGTCCCAGTGGGATCTCGACTTTGACGAGGATCTGCCATTCGGTCATCCCCATGGCCCGGGCAGCATCGATGGTCTTGCGGTCAATTGCTTCGAAGCCGGTATAGGCTCCGGCCAGCAGTGATGGAATTGCCAGAACGACGAAGGTCAGCATGGCCGCTTCTGGCTTGTGCAGAACTCCCAGAAGCAGCACCAGCAGAATCAGCAGTCCGAAGGATGGCACCGCACGCGCAACGCCGGCCAGCCCGACGGCCAATTCCCTTCCTCGCCCCGTATGCCCAATGGCCCATCCCGCAGGGATGGCAATCGCGCTAGCAATCAGCACAGCAACCACCGTGAACAGCAAGTGCTGCCCCAGCAAGCTAGCCAGTCCCCCATCGCCCTGCCACTGCTCGGGAGCGAAGATCCACGCCAGCGCATCGGAAATCAGATTCATGAGGACACCTTCTGCGTGGATGGCTGCGCTGCAGTTCGTTTTTGCCTGGTGCTCGTTGCAGCCCAAGGCATCAGCCAACGGCCGGCCAGGAGCAACAACAGGTCAACGAGCAACGCGATCGCTGCCACCGCGATGATCCCCGCCAGGACTTCTTCAATGATGCGACGCTGCAGACCGTTGGTGAACAGGTAGCCCAAGTTGGTTACCCCGACCAGGATGCCGACGGTTGCCAGCGAGATGGTGCTGACCGCTGTCACTCGCAGACCAGCCAGAACTACGGGACCGGCCAAGGGAAGGTCGACAGCGAAGAAGCGGCGTGCCGATCCATAGCCCATGGCAGTTGCTGCCGACCTGGTTGCCGGGTCCACCGAGTTCAGCCCATCGACCACGCTGCGCACCATGATCGCTATCGCGTAGATCGCCAAGGCGAGAATGAGATTGGCTTCGCTGATCGCGCTCATCCCGGTGAGTACGGGCAGGATCATCAGCAAAGCCAGCGAAGGGATCGTGTAGAGCAATCCGGTGATGCTCACGACCGGTCCGCGCACCAGTTTGTAGCGCCAGGCCACCCAACCCAGCGGAATCGACAGGATGAATCCGAGAATGACTGCTATCAGGGACTGGCGCAGGTGCTCCAGCGATAGCGAACCAATGAGTCCGAGATTTTCCAGGACCCAGTTCACTGGACAGACCCATCCTCGACCAGCTTGCCTTGAGTCCGGCCTTGCGCATCAACCAGGACGGTTCCGTGCTCCGTCTGCTTCAAGCTCAGCGCCCGTGCCCCACGCTGCGCGCCAATGAAGGAGGCGACAAAATCATTGGCTGGATTTTCAATGATCTCGCTGGGGCTGCCAACCTGGAGCTTCTGTGCGCCCGCCGCCAGAATTACCACCTGGTCCCCCAGGAGGAAGGCTTCATCAATATCGTGGGTGACAAAAACAATGGTCTTATCGAGTTCTCTTTGGAGACGAAGCAATTCTTCTTGCAGCTCGGCGCGAACGATAGGGTCCACGGCGCCGAAGGGCTCGTCCATGAGCAGGATGTTCGGATCGGCGGCCAGCCCGCGTGCCACGCCAACGCGTTGCTGCTGGCCTCCAGAGAGCTGATGCGGATACCTGTCGGCCATGGAGCCGGCCAGCCCAACCGTGCCCATCAGTTCCAAGGCACGCGCTCGTGATGCCTTGCTCGTTTCACCCATGAGCCGCGGCACGGTCGCAATGTTCTGTGCGACAGTGAAATGAGGCAGCAGGCCGGAGTTCTGCATCACGTAGCCGATGCTGCGGCGGAGGCCCACCGCCGGCTTGCTGGCGATGTCCTCGCCGTCGATACGCAGCGTACCGCTGCTCGGATCAACCATGCGGTTGATCATCCGCAGCAATGTTGTCTTGCCGCAGCCTGAGGAACCTACGAAGACTGTGGTGCGGTGTGCCGGAATTTGCAGGCTGAAATCCTTGACGGCAACGGTGCCATCCGGATAGTGCTTGGAAACGTTATCGAACTCAATCATGCACATTCCTCCACAGCGGCTTCGATCCAACCCATTGGGTGATGCCCGGGCATATTTCGTCTCCTTGAGCTGGCGTTGAGCCCAATTCTGCCTTAAAAGTGCTGTGACAGCACCAGATGTCCGGGAAATAGCCAGTTTCAGGCTGCGTGGTGGTTCCCGGTTTCCTTCGGGAACATCGGTAGAGTCAGTGAAAATCATCTTTACTGCATTTGGAGAAGACCTTGCGCATACGCTCAATTGGCATCGCGACAGCAACCTTAATCGTTGGCGCCATGGCACTCTCATCACCGGCACTCGCTGGCCAGCAAGACGTCGCCCCATCCGGTGATTGGGACAGCTCAGTGTCCATGGAAGCCCGCACCGGCGAGGTGCTGGAGCAGATCGATATGGACCAGTGGGATTCGGTCGTCGTAGTAGACGCGCAAACAGGGCAAATCCTGCCGCAAAGTCCCGCCCCGGCAATCGAGCTCGATGACTCGCCAAGTCCTGCATACCTGGGCTTCTTTGGCTGACGCTTGAGCTGTCGTGCATGCCTTGCGCTTGATTTCCCATAAAAATATTGCCTCGAACCTTAATTGGTTCGAGGCAATATTTTTGGAAGCCTAGGCTTCGAGCACTACAGGAACGATCATTGGGCGGCGACGCAGCTTGCGCGATACCCACGAGCCGATCACGCGGCGCGTGATCTGCTGCAGCTGGTGCGTGGAGTGGTTCGGGTTGTTGCCCACCGCTTCCATAATCGCAGCTGCGATCTTCGGCTTGATCTCGTTGAAGACCGAGTCCTCTTCGGCTACACCACGTGCGTGGATGTCCGGGCCGGAGATGATCGTGCCGTTCTGGCGGTTGATCACGGTGATGACCGAGATGAAGCCTTCTTCACCCAGGGTGACGCGGTCCTTCAGGTCATCATCGGTGATGGTGCCGACCTTGGAACCGTCAACGTAGACGTAGCCGCATTCGACCTGGCCAACGAGCTTTGCTACGCCGTCCTTCATGTCGATGACCGAGCCGTCGTCTGCCAGCAGCACGTTGTCCTCCGGGACACCGGCCTGCGCGGCCAGGCGGCCGTTGGCAATCAGGTGGCGGGTTTCGCCGTGCACCGGAAGCACGTTCTTCGGGCGCAGGATGTTGTAGCAGTAGAGCAATTCGCCAGCCGATGCGTGACCGGAAACGTGGACCTTGGCCATGCCCTTGTGGATGACCTCGGCACCCAAGCGCATCAGGCCGTTGATCACGCGGAAGACCGAGTTCTCATTGCCCGGGATCAGGCTGGAGGCCAGGATGACGGTGTCGCCCGGGTTGATCTGGACCTTGTGCTCGCCGTTGGCCATGCGGGACAGTGCAGCCATCGGCTCGCCCTGCGAACCGGTGGACATCAGCACGACCTTGTGGTCTGGCAGCGAATCGATCTGCTTCAGGTCGACCAGGACACCCTGTGGCACTTCGAGGTAGCCCAAGCGTTCGGCGATGCCCATATTGCGCACCATCGAGCGGCCGATGAAGGCCACCTTGCGGCCGTGCACCGCTGCGGCGTCCAGAACCTGCTGCACGCGGTGGACGTGCGAGGAGAACGAAGCGACGATGATGCGGCGGCGGGCGCGCGCGAACTTGGCCTCGAGTACCGGGCCGATTTCGCGTTCGGCAACGGTGAAGCCCGGAACTTCGGCGTTGGTGGAGTCCGGCAGGAACAAGTCCACGCCTTCCTCGCCCAGGCGCGCGAAGTGGCGCAGGTCGGTGATGCGGCCGTCAAGTGGCAGCTGGTCCATCTTGAAGTCGCCGGTGTGCAGCACGGTACCGGCTTCGGTGCGCAGGAATACTGCCAAGGCATCCGGGATCGAGTGGTTCACAGCTACGAACTCGCATTCGAAGTTGCCAACCTGCGCGATCTCGCCCTCCACCACGATATTGGTGTTGGCCTTGATGCGGTGTTCTGCCAGCTTTGCTTCGACGAAGGCCAGGGTCAGCTTCGACCCGTACAAAGGGATGTCTTCGCGCAGGCGCAACAGGTACGGAACAGCACCGATGTGGTCCTCGTGGCCGTGGGTCAGCACGAGGCCCACCACGTCGTCCAAGCGGTCCTTGATGTAGGAGAAGTCTGGCAGGATCAGATCCACGCCAGGCTGGTGCTCCTCGGGGAAGAGCACGCCGCAGTCGATGATCAACAGTTTCCCGTTGAGTTCGAAAACGGTCATGTTTCGGCCGACCTCGCCCAAGCCGCCGAGGGGAACAATTCGCATTGTTCCCTTCTTCAGCTTCGCCGGAGTCTGCATACGCGCAGCGTCAGCCTTGCCTACTGAACTCTCAGTCATATGTGGTTAGTCCCTTTCGTTACAGATCCCATCCACCTTCACGTAGGTCCGCGCGGATGGCATCGAGCTCTGCGTCCGACGGTGCCAACAGCGGCAGTCGGACGACGGTGTTCGGCAGGACACCCTGCCAGTGAAGTCCATATTTTGCGGCCACGGCGCCCTGAATGTGGCCCATGATGCCGCGCTGGATCGCGTCCAGCTCAAAGTGTGTGGTGCGTGCAGTCGCCAGATCTCCTGCATGCATTGCATTAACAAGCGTACGGTACTTAGCGGCCGCAACGTGAGCGGTGACCGAAACCACGCCGACAGCACCTGCCGCCATCAGCGGCAAAGTCAGCCCATCGTCGCCGGAGTACACGTGCAGATCGGTTGTGGCCAGCACGGTGGTGGTGGACTGGTAATCCGCCTTGGCGTCCTTCAGCGCAATGACCTGAGGAATCCTGGACAGCTCAATGATGGTCTCGGGCGCCAGCGCGATGCCGGTGCGTCCCGGGATGTCGTAGAGCATGATGGGCAGCTCAACGGCTTCGGCGATGGCCTCGACGTGGGCGATGACGCCGGCCTGGCTTGGCTTGTTGTAGTAGGGGGTGGTCAACAGCACACCGTCTACGCCCGCTTCCTTGGCAGCCAGCGAGAGCTTGATGGAGTGACGGGTGTCGTTGGTAGTGGAACCGGCCAGCACTGCGACACGGTCCCCCACCGCCTCGGCGACGGTACGGAACATCTCGATGTTCTCTTCATCGGTCAGGGTCGAGGTCTCGCCGGTGGTACCGGTGACGACCAGTCCGTCGCAGCCATCATCAACCAGCTTCGTTGCCAGTTTGGCAGCCATCGCGTAATCGACTTCACCCGCTTCATCGAAGGGCGTGACCATAGCGGTCAGCACGGTACCGAACGGGTATGCCTGATTATCAATTGCACTTGTAGCCATGGCATTAAATCTACACTCGCGCATGTTGCAATGGCATCCCCCGCGCAATTCGTGGTGCGATGATTCCATGAACGATTTGGGTAGTTCCCAGCGGTTGCTGGGCGTGGACGCGGCACGGCTTGCCGCCATCCTCGGGATGTTCGCCGCGCACGTTTTCGCGCTCTATGAAACCAGCGGCGCACCCGCCTACTCCCCAACATTTACCGGGACTTTCGCCTCCGGCCGAGCATCTGTCCTGTTCATGGTGCTGGCGGGTTTATCCCTGGTTCTGCTCTCGAAATCCTTGGCTCGAAAGGGCTTTTCCCACCCTAAGGTTTACTCAGTCCTTGTGCTGAGAGCATTAATTATTGCCGTGCTCGGAATGGCAATTGGGTCAGTAAATGAAGCCATCGCGGTCATTCTTGTCCACTATGGGCTACTGTTTCTATTGCTTCCACTAGCGCTGAAGCTGTCGAGAATAACCATTTGGGTAGTCTCGGCCCTTTGGCTGCTGCTTATGCCGGTTCTTTGGCGACCGCTTGCCAGCAACTGGATTGCGGACTCGCTGGGCCATAATCCGAGCTTCGGCGACATTCTCACCCCGCAACTGCTCCTCAAGGATCTAACGGTCACCGGATACTACCCATTGATGGTCTGGTTCGGTTTCGGCCTTCTTGGAATAGCCATTGCAAGATGCAACCTGCACAGCACGAGGACCGCGAGCCTGCTTGCATTGGGCGGTTCGATTATCGCGGCGGCAACCCAATGGGTGGGCCATTCGGTGAGCATGCAAAATGCCGGGCTCATAGCCCGTGAACTGGGCCTGGAGGTATCCCTCGTTCCCACAATGATCACCACCGGGCGTTTGCCGGGCGCCAACCTGGATCCATTCCTGGACAATCCAGCCTATCTCTGGCTGCCGACCGGTCACAGCAATTCTTCGCTCTCAACGCTGCACAACGCCGCCTGCGCTGTCGCTATCATCGGCCTGCTCCAGCTGATCATTGGTCGTCTGGGTGCGCTCGGCCGGATTCTGGCTGGCGCCGGCCGGGCCCCGCTGACCCTGTATGCAGGGCACATTATCTTGCTGCCGGCGCTGAAAGAGCACTTGGACCCAATGGCCATTTGGTGGGTTCTCTGTGCAACGACGGCCGTCTTCGGAATTTGGCTTGGCTTCAGCAAGGCCTCTGGCCCTTTGGAATATGGCGTCCGGGTGTTTAGCGGAGCTGACAGCACCCCCGAGACGAAGAGCAAATTCTAGAGCGATGGCCCGGACTCTCGTGAGTCCGGGCCATCAATAGGATGCTGTTTTATGCAATTACTGGCTGACCTTCTGGTCTGCTCGCCAGAATTCGATCGCAGTACGCATGGATTTGCGGGCGCGCGGCTTGTCACCGCAGGCTTCATACGCCAGTGCCAGACGGTACCAGGATTTCCATGATTCCGGGTTCTCTTCCACATCCTGCTGATGGATAGGGAAATCAGCGTCGGCGGCCGAACGGAGGAAACGTCCCGACGGCATGCGGGGAAGATCCTCTGGCAGCTCACCTGAGGCGGCCAAGGACTTGCCCATTTTCTCAGTGCGCAGCCCGAAGAGCACCTCGCGAATGAGGATCCAGACGCACAGTGCAGGAATAACCAGGATTGCAATGCCCATGACCTGCGCGACCAGTTCCCCGGTTTTTAGCAGACGGATCGCCTGGGTGAAGGTCATTCCAATGTACAGCGCGAACAGCAGCAGAATGCCGCCTACCCAAAGTTTCGTTTTCACTGGCCCAGCTCCAGGAAGCCATCAAGGCCATAGGTCAGGCCCGGGCGGGAGCCAACAGTACGCAGGCCCAGGAGAACGCCTGGCATGAACGAGGCACGGTCGAAGGAATCATGGCGCAAGGTGAACTGCTCCCCCGGGCCGCCAAAGAGCACTTCCTGGTGGGCTACGAGGCCGCGCAGGCGTACCGAATGAACGTTGATTCCATCGACGACTGCGCCACGGGCGCCATCGAGCTGGGTCTCGGTAGCGTCCGGGCTCGCGGGGACTCCAGCGGCTTCACGCGACTTCGCGATCAGTTCAGCGGTACGCACCGCGGTGCCGCTAGGCGCGTCCACCTTATTCGGATGGTGCAGCTCAATGATCTCTACGGATTCGAAGTACTTGGCGGCCGTAGCCGCGAAAGCGCTGGCGAGCACCGAGCCCAGGGCGAAGTTGGGCGCAATCAGCACACCTGCCTGCGGATGCTTGCCCAGCAGCCCTTCCAAATTCGCGCGGCGATCATCATCCCAGCCAGTGGTGCCAACCACTGCATGAAGCCCGTTCTCGACGGCAAAATGCACATTGGCCTCGGTGGATGCCGGCACAGAAAGGTCAACGATGTGCGTTGCTCCGGCTTCAAGGATCTGCGACAAATCGTCGCCTCTTCCCAAGCTTGCTACCAATTCCATGTCTGCAGCCTCAGTTACGGCCTTGACCGCTTCCGAGCCCATTCGTCCGGCCGCGCCGAGCACGGCCACCTTGATCTGTGCACTCATGGGCTTAAGCCTATCGCCCTGCAGGCACCTGCCTTGCCAACGATTACGTGATCCCACGCGAGTTTTGCAGCGAATACCCTGAGGCGAGTTCCCAGATATTTGCTTCTGCTTGCTCCCTACGGCCAGCCCAACTTGTTTTGCCTAGCAAATAGGGGAAAAATATGTGTCAGGAGTCTCCAAGTAGTAAGCAGGGCCATGGGTCAGAAAATTAAGCGCTTTGGTTTCGGCATCGGCGCAACGCTTGTCGCGACCTTTGCAATCACTTCCTGCGGTTCAGGCGATGAACCGATCACCCTGTCCGATGACGAGCGAGCAACTATTACTGATGTCGTCCAAGAACAGGGAACGGTCATCGATTCGCCGACTTGCCAGGTTGAGGTTTTCCGTATCGAGGACTCCACGACCTACGGCTGGGCTACTTGCGCACCCGATAGCCAGGACTCGGCGGACACCGCTGCCCAGGCGGATGCCTTCCCGTTCCGCATTGACGGGCAGGAACTGCGCCGTCCAGATGACGGTTCCAAATACGAGGAAGGCGTGCAGGAGCTCTTCCCGGAAGACCTTCGTTCCGCTATTACCCAGCATTCGACCGGGGCGGGCGGTTAATTCCTTTTTGCCTGTCTCGCCATTTCAGGTGAGCGTGCCGATTTTCCCTACCGATAGTGTGTGCGCACTTTTCGCACGATGAAAGGCTGGCGTGCGCCACGATTACTTTGGGCAATTGCCCGAATCCCTCAGGACCAGGCTTTCGGTTCGTGTCGCGGGCCATGGCCCTGACGTGGTGCTGATTCACGGGCTCGGAGCATCCAGCCGCTATTTCACTCCGCTGGCCAACATCTTGGCTAAGAAGTATCGAGTGATCGTTCCCGAACTTCCAGGCCACGGCAAGAATCTGGATGATGGCCGCCCGGTGACCGTACCGCGTTTCGCGCACGAAGTAGCATTGGCGTTGCGCGAGCTGAAGGTTGAGAACGCTATCGTCCTCGGGCATTCCATGGGCGCGCAGGTTTCCATTGAGCTAGCTCGCGCGTGGCCGGATCTGGTCAAGCACCTGGTCATTGCAGCTCCTGCGGTCAACGACCGTGAAGCGACGCTGTTCAGGCAGGCCCGCCGGCTCTTTGAAGATTTCCCGCACGAGTTGAACTCGGTGAAGGCAATATTGCTCGTCGATTACCTGCGCTGCGGCATCCCATGGTGGGCCAAAAGCTGCGCCCAGATGCTGGACTACTCCACCGTTGAATTGCTTCGTACGGTCCAGTGCCCGATTGATGTCGTGTGCGGCACCCGGGATCCGCTGTCTCCACCGGAGTTCGGTCTTCGCCTGGTCGCAAGAACACCGCAAGCCAAGCTCACTGTCATGCATCAGGGTGCACATGGGTTCAATTTCTCTCATGCGCCCGAGCTTGCCGCGCTAGTAGATGCCGCGGCATGACCCAGAGAAAACGGCGATGCCCCTAGAATCGAAATCCTCAGATTCGATTCCAGGGGCACGGCACCCAGCTCTAGAGGCCCAAGTCGGCTTCACTTTCAAACGGTCCCACCACGGTGATCACTCGATCCTTGGAGGCCAGTTCCTGGGCCAGATCCTGAACTTCCTGGGCCGTGACGGCATTGACGCGAGACAGTGCTTCGTCGATGTCCTGGAATTCTCCGGTAATCATTTCTGCCCGGCCCAAACGGGACATGCGGCTTCCTGGATCCTCCAGAGCCAGCACCGTTCCACCAGATAGCTGGCCCTTGGCCTGCGCCAATTCAGTTTCGGTGATGCCGTCCTTGGCCAACCGATCAAGCTCGGCCCCCAGCAGCCCGATAACCTGAGCGGCTTTAGCCGGGGCGCAGCCCGCGTACATGCCAAAGTAGCCGGCATCGGTGTAGGCGGCGGAGAAGGAGTAGGTCGAGTACACCAGTCCACGCTTCTCGCGAATTTCCTGGAACAACCTTGAGCTCATGCCGCCGCCGAGAACAGCGTTCAGCACTGCGAGAACCTGACGGCGGTCATCATGGCCGGTGATGCCGGAGCATCCCATGATGATGTTGGCTTGCTCGCCCGGACGGTTGATTACTTCCAGCCCGGCCTTCGAAGTGATCTGCGCTGGTTCACCCATGCGGCGTGGTTCTGGCACAGCCATCGGGTCCAGTTCCCAGCCTGCTTCGGTCAGCGCCTTGAGAAGCAGCTCGCACAGCTTGTCGTGCTCCAGGGATCCGGCGGCAGTAACAATCAACTCGCTTGGGCGGTAGTGCGCACGATAGTGCTCCATGACTGCCTCGCGGGAGATCTCCATGATCTCTTCAGGAGTTCCTCCAATGGGACGCCCCAATGGGTGATCGCCCAAGACATTGGCAACGAACCGCTCGTGGGCGACATCCATCGCGTCATCTGCATCCATGGCCAGCTCCTCGATGATCACCCCGCGTTCCTGCTCCAGTTCCTGCGGGTCGATAACTGCCGAGGTGACCATGTCGGCGATGACCTCAAGGGCCATTGGCAGCTCCGTGTCCAGGACGCGGGCGTAATAGCAGGTCGATTCCTTGGCGGTGGCTGCGTTTGATTCGCCGCCCACGGCATCGAAGGACTGGGCGATTTCCAAGGCAGTGCGCTTGGCAGTGCCCTTGAACAGCAGGTGCTCCAGGAAGTGCGTGGAGCCGAAGTGCCCTGATTCCTCGTCGCGGGAACCGACCGGTACCCAGAAGCCCACTGTGGTGGACCGCTGTCCGGGCATCGCTTCTGTCAGGACTCGTACGCCACCGGGCAGGATGCTGCGCCGGACTTCAGAGCCGCCTTCGCCTCGGTGGACCAACGTCGGGTCCGCCGGGTCAATCGGAGAAAACTGCGTGGTCTCCACCGAATGCAACGGCAATGGAATCATGGCCACGAATATACGTCCTTAAGTCGTCGAGAATAGCCATTTCAAGCTAAGTACACTGTCTTTCATTCTCCCATAGAACCGCGGTTTGAAAGCAATAGCCCAGTGGTGACGGAGCCATCACATTCTAGGAAAATAGGCGATCGGATCGGGCCTGCGCAAATACGCTCCAGCTAGTTCAGCGGACTACGTTGCGTCAAGATATCCGCGCTGCTCTGCGTCAGCGCGCGCTGGGGTCTGCAGCTCCGGGTCGCTAGATGCGCCGGCAAGATAAACAGTGCTCTCTGCATCAAAATTCACGCATCCGCTGATAGCTAGTGTCCTGGCGTCTAGTGCCGCGGCCAAGAAGCTAATTTTGCGCATAGCGTCCTTGCTGCCGACGGGACGCTGCGAATCTGCGTTTTGACGGCCAGCGTTTCCACTTGGCGAAGGGACGGCTAAGAAAGAAAATCCCGCACGTTCCAAATGGAACACGCGGGATTTTCAGATCTCAAGCTATAGCCTAGGCAAGCTTGGAACGATCGAATGCATCAAGGCTGATGCCCTGCTCCAGGACGACCTTGGCCCACTCGCGAGCCGAGTGCAGGGAATGGTCGCGGTAGTTGCCACAGCTGACGGCTTCGGTTCCGGGTACGTCTTCCCAGGTAACCTTCTGCGCGATATCTTCCAGCGAACTCTTGATGGCTGCGGCGACGACCTCTGGGGTTGGCTCGCCCCACAAGATCATGTGGAAGCCGGTGCGGCAGCCAAATGGCGAGAAATCGATCAGGCCATCGATGCGGGTACGCAGCAGGCCAGCCATGGTGTGCTCGATGGTGTGCAAACCTGCCGTGGGAATCTCACCGTGGTTTGGCTGTACTAATCGGATGTCGTAGTTGGAGAGGGCGTCTCCCTTGGGACCGTGCTCAACCCCGATCTTGCGCACATACGGAGCCTTGACCTTGGTGTGGTCCAGTGCAAAGCTTTCAACTTCAGCAAGTTCAATATCACTCATATGCAAAGTCTATCTGCTCACCGTCTGGCGAATCGAGAGCATATCGCGGGAGGTAACCGATAGACTTCTTAGGACGTTCGGGGCACCAATCCCCGAACTGATTTCTTTAGAGGGGAAGTTCATGTCGGACCAGAAGTCCTTGCTCGTCTTTGCGCATGCAGACGAAGCCGTAGCCTTTGCAGATGTCGAGCACCTGATTTCCGGTGTTGGCAAGGTCAATGCGTCGGTAGCCTTGGCTGGCGCGCTTGCTGAAGGCAACATCAAAAACGTCGTCGTGCTTGGCACCGCTGGCGTTGTTGGCCATGCCGGCGAAGACCGTCCGAGCTTGGACACCATTTACCAGATCACCAAACTGATCCAGCATGATTTCCCGCTGCCCTCGGCAGATGCGGACCCTACCGGTCCAATCCTGCTTCCTGATTTCCAGGTCACCATGGCTACCGGCGATGTGTTCGTCTCGAATGACGAGCAGCGTATCCACATCAACTCCTTGGGCGCCTCGTTGGTCGATATGGAGGGCTACGCCTACGCAAGCATTTGCCAGCGCTTCAACGTGCCGCTGCAGATCTTCAAGATCCCTTCCGATTACGCGGATGATTCGGCGTCGATCGACGAATGGGATGACATCGCCAAGCAGAAGAGCGTCCAGCTGCGCGAGTTCTACGACAAGCACCTTAGCTAGCCAGGGCAGCGTGGCGCAGTGGAAATGCCTTGCGCACAATTTCTCGCGAGGCACTCCCGATGATTCTTGAATCGGAAGCGTGAGCCCCCGCGATAGGTTCTCTCCGCCAAGCGGCACGCGCTTTGGAATATGAAGAAGATCTGCGAGAGTCCAATGGGCTGTGTCATCAGGCCTTGCCTCCATCCAGGACCGCCAAAGACTTTGGCAGGAACCAGCTCCCGGGCAAGAATAAGCAAAAACCCCGATTCGCCAAGCGAATCGGGGTTTTCAGCAAGAATCTAAAGACTACTCAGCAGCAACTGCTTCTTCAGCTTCTTCCTCGACGACTGGAGCCAGCGACAGCTTGCCGCGGTCATCAATCTTGGTGATCTCCACCTGCAGCTTCTGGCCAACGCCGACGACGTCTTCGACGTCCTCGACACGCTTGCCATCGTTGATCTTGCGCAGCTCGGAGATGTGCAGCAGGCCGTCCTTGCCCGGGGTCAGCGAAACGAACGCACCGAAGGTGGTCAGCTTCACGACGGTACCCAGGTAACGCTCGCCGACCTCAGGAACCTGAGGGTTGGCAATAGCGTTGATGGCCGAGCGGGCAGCTTCAGCGGACTCGCCGTTGGTTGCGCCGATCAGCACGGTGCCGTCATCTTCGATCGAGATGTCAGCGCCGGTGTCTTCCTGGATCTGGTTGATCATCTTGCCCTTAGGGCCGATGACCTCGCCGATCTTGTCCACTGGAATCTTCACGGAGATGATTCGTGGAGCGTTGACGTTCAGTTCATCCGGAGCGTCGATAGCCTGGTTCAGAACGTTCAGGATGTGCAGGCGTGCTTCGCGAGCCTGGGTCAGTGCGGCGGCCAGAACCGATGCCGGAATACCATCCAGCTTGGTGTCCAGCTGGATCGCGGTAACAAACTCGGAGGTACCTGCAACCTTGAAGTCCATGTCGCCCATGGCATCTTCGGCACCGAGGATATCGGTCAGGGCAGCGTAACGGGTTTCGCCGTCTACGGTGTCCGAAACCAGGCCCATGGCGATGCCTGCAACGGCAGCCTTCAGTGGCACGCCAGCGTTCAGCAGCGACAGGGTCGATGCGCAAACCGAGCCCATGGAGGTCGAGCCGTTGGAGCCCAATGCCTCGGAGACCTGGCGGATTGCGTATGGGAATTCCTCGCGGCTAGGCAGCACTGGAACCAGTGCGCGCTCAGCCAGTGCGCCATGGCCGATTTCGCGGCGCTTAGGCGAACCAACACGGCCGGTTTCACCGGTCGAGTATGGAGGGAAGTTGTAGTTGTGCATGTAGCGCTTGGTCTTCACCGGCGACAGCGAGTCGATCTGCTGTTCCATCTTCAGCATGTTCAAGGTGGTGACGCCCATGATCTGGGTTTCGCCACGCTCGAAGATTGCCGAACCGTGAACGCGAGGCAGAACCTCGACCTCGGCCGAGAGCTGGCGGATGTCAGCAAGGCCGCGGCCGTCGATGCGGATCTGGTCGGTCAGGATGCGCTGGCGCACGATGTGCTTGGTAACAGCGCCGAATGCCTTGGAGATTTCACCCTCGCGGCCTGCGAAAGCGTTGCCTTCGCCAGCCAGCGATGCAACGATCTCTTCCTTGTATGCGCTGGCAGCGTTGTCGCGCTCCTGCTTGTCAGCGATGGTGTAGATCTCCGTCAAGCGGGTCGAAGCAGCAGCCTCGACAGCGGTGAAGGCATCTTCTTCGTAATCGCGGAAGACCGGGAATTCAACGGTTTCCTTGGCAGCGCGAGCAGCCAGGTCGGCCTGGGCCTCGCACAGGACCTTGATGAATGGCTTCGCAGCCTCAAGGCCTTCAGCGACAACCTCTTCGGTTGGAGCCTGGACGCCGCGTTCCTTGATCAGTTCCCAAGCGTTGTCGGTAGCTTCAGCTTCCACCATCATGATGGCAACGTCGTCGCCAGCGATACGGCCGGCAACAACCATGTTGAAGACAGCGTTCTTCAGCTCGGAGTGGCGTGGGAAGGCAACCCACTGTGCGCCGTTTCCGTCATCAACCAGTGCAACGCGAACGCCGCCGATTGGGCCGGAGAATGGCAGGCCCGAAAGCTGGGTGGACATCGACGAAGCGTTGATCGCTACGACGTCGTACAGCTCATCTGGCTCGATGGACAGCACGGTGACGACAACCTGGACCTCGTTGCGCAGGCCCTTGACGAAGGCTGGGCGCAGTGGGCGGTCCATCAGGCGGCAAGCCAGGATGGCTTCGGTCGACGGGCGGCCTTCGCGGCGGAAGAAGCTGCCTGGGATGCGGCCGGCTGCGTACATGCGCTCTTCAACGTCCACGGTCAGTGGGAAGAAGTCGAAGCCTTCGCGTGGGTGCTTGCCAGCGGTAGTTGCCGAGAGCAGTGCGGTCTCGTCATCGATGTAGACCATTGCCGAACCTGCAGCCTGCTTGGCAATGCGGCCGGTTTCGAAGCGAATGGTGCGGGTGCCGTAGCGACCGTTGTCGATCTGTGCTTCGGCGAATTGGATTTCTGGACCCTCCATTAAGGGGGTGCTCCTTTCGATCGCTCCCACGTGGTGGATGAGCGAACCGTGTGGCCCTACCCAGATCTGGTCTTCGATCGAGACCCGCGCTGGGGCGCATATTTGCCCTAGCGAAAGTCACTACCGAGGACCGCGAAACTGGCGGTCGGGACCAACGGTCAGTCAGCCCTGGGAGTTATTTTCTTTTGGGGCCCGCATAGAACATGCAGACCCAGGTACTAGCCTACCGGGAATTGGCAAAAGACGCAGTTCTTGGGCGATAGGCGCGTGCCAGCCACTTGCGTCGCTGCCATTCATCGTTTGAGAGCGGCCTTGCAACCTGGGCAACCAGCGAAGATCATGCGGCGCTGCTGCCCTGGCGATCCCCGGGCGCAATCAGCACGGTGCGCGTTGATCCTCATTTAGGCAGGGAAACCTGCGGAAGGAAATTTTCTCCAGCCGGGATTATTCATAGCCTGTCGATTGTTGTTCTCCATGGGCTTTGCCCTGACGGGCCGCGGCAATCGCCGCAGTCCAGAACATTTCCAGTCGCAACCCGCAAGACAAAGGAAAAACCTGATGGCAACTATGGTCAATGCATACGCAGCGCACTCTGCGACTGATGGACTCATTCCGACGCAGATTGAACGTCGTGCAGTAGGTCCGCACGATGTCTTGATTGATATCAAGTTCTCCGGCATCTGCCACTCCGACATCCACACGGTGCGCGGAGAATGGGGAAACCAGAACTATCCGCTGGTCCCGGGCCACGAAATTGCCGGCATCGTTGCCGAAGTCGGGCCAGAGGTAACCAAGCACAAGGTGGGCGACCGCGTTGGCGTGGGCTGCATGGTCAATTCCTGCATGGAATGCGAGAACTGCCTTGCCGGAGACCAGCAATTCTGCGAGCAGAGTGTTGGTACCTACGGTGCTCGTGACCGTGATGGCAGCATGACCCAAGGTGGCTACGCCACGCATGTCGTGGTTACCGAGAACTTCGCCCTGAACATTCCTGAAGGCATCGATCTGGATGTTGCCGCGCCCCTGCTTTGCGCCGGCATCACCACCTTCTCCCCGCTGAGGCACTGGGGTGCAGGGCCGGGCAAGAAGATTGCCGTCGTGGGACTCGGCGGCCTGGGCCACATGGCGGTCAAGATCGCCAGTGCCATGGGCGCTGAGGTCACCGTTCTGTCGCAGTCGCTGAAGAAGAAGGATGATGGACTGAAGCTGGGCGCAACCGACTACCGGGCCACCAGCGATGAGAACACCTTCAAGGATCTGCAGAAGAAGTTCGACCTGATCATCAACACCGTCAGCGCTTCCATCGACGTCAGTGCCTACCTCGGACTGCTGCGCGTGAACGGCACCATGGTCAACGTTGGTGCTCCGGCAGAACCGTTGCCTGTCAATGCCTTCGCACTGATCGGGGGACGCCGTTCCTTCGCAGGTTCGCAGATCGGCGGCATCGAGGAAACCCAGGAGATGCTGGATTTCTGTGCCCAGCATGGCATTGGCGCAGAGATCGAGGTCATCGGTGCCACGCAGATCAATGAGGCTTACGAGCGCGTGCTGGCATCCGATGTCCGCTACCGCTTCGTAATCGATACCGCGACGTTGGCCTAGTCACCCCAGCTCACTCGGGTCGCAGAGAACGGTGCCGGTCTTGTCCAGCAGTGCAGGACAGATCCGGCGCCGTTTCGCGTCTGGCTAATTAATGTTCATTCGCCCCGGCGCGATCTACGAGTGCCTGCGTTCTCCCGTTGGCTGCCCTGTTCTGGAGCCTCGGCCGCAGTGCCCTGCTCAGACAAATTCCCCTTGATCGCGGCAAGCTCGGATTGGAGTTGCGCCACGGCACCACTGAGGTTCTTCAGTTCCTGCCTGCGGCGGCTGGCAGCCCTGAAAGTCTTGATCATCATGGCGATGATCAGCGGAATGGCCGCGAGCAGGGCCCAGCCGCTGCGTTCAAAGAAGTCGAGGGCCACCGGCAGGGCCTGATTGAATTCCCAGAAGGAATTCACTCCCCCGGCAATCGATTCCAATGCAGATTCCACGGGAGCCAGTTGCTTGCCCACAACTGGTATTCCGGAAAGATCAGGGGCATTCACCGGAGGCTCGCCCATGGTCCATCGCGGATCACCTGGCCGCTTCAGGATATAGATCCCGGCACCGGCGCTGGCAGCGGCGAATAAGAGCACTGAGGCCAGGGCGACCGCCACTAGCTGGTGCCTCCGCCATAGCCCCGCCGCCACGGCAAAACCAATCACCAGAATCCAAATCCACATTCGCAGTTGTTCCAGGCCAATGCCCGTCAGTAAATCCATGAACTTTGCCTCATTGCTCTGGGCCGCCATGACCCAAGTTGTGCGTTACTTCATCCCACTTAGGTACGCTATCGCGAGCAGCGGATTAATTGCCTCCTAGCACGTCAATCCGGTTGAGATCGAATCGTTCGAGTCGTCATATTGCTTCCTTGCCCCGGTATCCGGGACCCAATAGCCGATGGCTTCCGGCTCGTCCAATGCAGCGATCGGCTCATGCCACCTGCCGGCAGCTCGAATGGAAATTGCCACTAGCCCTCTTGCGATCGCGGATCTGGCATCGGTTGAGGTGGCAACGCGACGCACCCCAAAGACCAGAAGGCCTCGTTCTCCAGACTCCTGCAGCTTTGCCGTTGCAAATGCCCGAACCGGTACAGTGCTCTTGCCTTGGGTGCGTTGGCGACACTGGCCTGAATTTGAGTTAATGGGTCTGGGTCCGCTGCTCGGCGGATCACCTGGGATCGAGGAGGCTGGCATTGGCGGAGCCTAATTTTGCTGAACATTATTGGGATTTCATTGAGCGGGGAAGCATCTTGGTAGTGACTCTCAGTGGACCGGCTCATCTGCGGTTGATGGATCCGGAAAATTTCGCGGCATTCCAGGACGGAGAAGAATTCGAAGCATACGGTGGACTGGCACGCCGTGCTCCATACCGAATCAAGGTGCCCCATTCCGGACCCTGGTTTCTAGCGATTGATCTGACTGGCCTCGGTGCGCGTGGGGTGCGCCACGAAGTCAGCATCGTGCTGCCACAGAAGCTGGAAGCTCGACGACCAGCCCGGGACTAGAAGCAAGATCCCGCAGGAGAACTTAGCCCGCGAGCTCACTCGAAATATCGACAAGCTGTTGCATCCTCATTCCGGGCCAACCGTGGACCATATCCACCCACTGCGCCGGAACACTCGAGAACCCGGAAGCTGCGCCAATGAGCGATCCGGCGATGGCTGCCACGGTGTCGGTATCCACGCCTCCGCGAACAGCCGCTTCCAGCACCGGAACCAAGCGAGCGTTCCCGTCTTCCGGTTCGGCGGTGGCGATCGCGCTCCAAGCACCTTGGAACGCTTCAACGACCCAACCGTTATTTGTGAAGTCCCGAGGTCGATGGTTTTCGGCCTGGTGGATGCGCTGCTCCCATGCTTGTGCGCGTTCTGGTTCAAGCATCGCAAGACCACTGCGAATATCTAGTTCGCCGGTGCGCACAGCGTGGTGAATGGCTACTGTCCAAAGCCCGCAGGCCTCAGCGGCTTCATCATCAAAATGGGTCAGCTTGCTGATAGCTGCCGCAGCTTCGAATGCGGCAGCAGGCGGTTCAGACAGATAAGCCAGCGCCACGGGCGCTGTGCGCATGAGACTGCCGTTCCCGCCGGAGCGGCCAGTTCTCCGGTGAATCTGTTCAGAACCAGCTAGCGCATCATCAGCGGTCGGCTCGGCTCTTCCGTCAGCAGACGCAACATGCTGGGCGTGGGCAAGGACTGCCCGCGTCTGGTTGCCGACGTCCGGTGCGTTCGTGGCCCATTTGGCCCATTCCCGAACCATGTAGTTGCTCGCGGCACCATCAAGCTTGCCGTTGGAATCCAGCAGGCCCTGGGCAACGACTATGGCCATTGAGGTGTCGTCGGTCCACTCCCCGGGCGCAAAATCGCCCAACCCGCCACCAATCATCGAGATTTTGGCGAATTCGGGCAACGGTGCGTTGAATTCGTAGCCCGCGCCCAGGGCATCTCCGGCAGCCATCCCGGTCAGGACTCCACGAATTCGATCTTTCACCTGTACTGAATGTGCCATTTGCGCCTTTCACAGGGTGGTCGCCAATGCAGAGTAATACTGCTTGGATCCACTGTACCGATGCGCGGCGACAGTAGAGCTACCTGAGCGGCCCCGATAGCGTTCCCACGGTTGATTTGCGTCCTTGCGTCGTCGACCGGAATAGCGAACGAGGACATTGATGCGGTCACGATAACCGTTCCGCTTCTACCTGCGATCCCGACTTCGGTAAATAGCTCACCCGGTTGGCTTCGTCGCTGTCCCGGCTTGCTGCAAGCGCTCACGGGCATCGCCGAGCGGAGGCAGATCTCCTTGATCTCGATAGGCGTTTGACCCAACTTCTTGCAGTTATGGCCAATGCCCTGCAGGAACCAGGTTCCTGCAGGGCATTGGATGTCGCCAGCCTCGGTCGTTGCGCCTAGGCGAATGCAGGCGGTGGCGGAGTCGTGGGGTCAGTTGGGTGCCCCGGCGCCGGCTCAGTGGGATCCTGCGGGCCCGGGGGCGGGATCGGCCCATCCGGATGCGAAGGGCTTGGTGGTACGTCCGGCTGCGCCGGGCTTGGCGGAGCATCTGGTGTCGGCGGTTGCGCTGGCGGTTCTGGCTGGTCGGGAATACTCGGATCACCCTGCATCGGAGCACCTGATTCGTGTAAGTGATTCATTGGAACCTGCTTTCCGTCGTATCGGTTCGACCATTCAACGACGGATCGTCTCCGCCTTGCAACGGCATTCAGGAATCGCAAAGCTGCAACAGTGCCGCGACATGGCGTGGTCGCGTCGAATCGGAAAGCATCACTCGGTTCAACCCATTGGTTTCGCAAGCTGCCGTGCGCCAGCGCAGCCGACCTATAGCAGCATGCGCACGATTGGTGTCGCGATGAGGATGGTCAGGACAACGCGCACGAACCAGATAGCTACCATCTGCGGGATGTTCAGCGGAATCTGCGTCGCCAGGACGCATGGCACCAATGCTGAAAAGAAGATGATTGCAGAGACGCAAACGATGGCGATCACCATGCGCAGCTCGATGGATTCGTGTCCCGCAATGAGGGTTGCTGGAAGGAACATTTCAGCAATGCCGGTAGCCGAAGCCTTGCCAGCCAGCAACGGGTCATCCAGCCCGACGATCCAGGCAAATGGGACAAACAGGTATCCTAGCCAGTCGAAAACTGGAGTGAAGCGGGCAACCACCAGTCCGAGCAATCCGACAGAGAGAATGGACGGCAAAATTGCCATGGCCATTTTCAGCCCATCCCATACGTTGGCGCCGACATTCTTGAGCAGCGATGGCGCTCGCCGCGAGGCTCCCATGGCTTCGCTCCAGGCAACGCGTGCACGATTGCCCGTGACCAGTTTTTCCTTGTCATGTTCCATGCCCAGGTACGTCGTGTCTGGAATCCGGCTCAAAGGCGGAATGCGCACCGAAATGGCGGTCACCGCAAAGGTGACTACCAGCGACAGCCAGAAGTACAGGCTCCAGTGGTCCATCAGGTCCAGCGCCTTGGCAACAATAACCATGAAGCTGGCTGACACCGTGGAAAAACCGGTAGCGATGATGGCAGCTTCGCGACCCGTGTAGCGGCCGCCACGGTACATGCGGTCGGTGATCAGCAGACCCAGCGAGTAGCTTCCCACGAAGGAAGCCACGGCATCCACGGCCGAACGTCCCGGGGTGCGCCAAATTGGACGCATGACCGGTTGGCAGAAGACACCAAGGAACTCCATCAGCCCGTAGCCAACTAGCAAGGCCAAGAAGATGGCACCTACTGGAACGATCAAGCCAACGGGAATGACCAATTTGTCCAGCAGAAAAGGACCCATGTCCGGATCGCTGAGCCACGCCGGGGCAAAGTTGAAGAGCAGCGAACAGCCGACAGCCAGCCCGAAGATGTTCAGGAATGCGAATATGCCACGTACCTTGGATGCCTTCCATCCTCCGGTGACGAAGGGAAAAACTGTCCCGCTGACGAGCATCAGCAAGATAATGTACGGAACGACCGGTGCCGCGGCAGTTTGAATCCACGTCACCAAGTGATCCAACGGGATGGTGCTCTTGCCGTTGATGGTGATGGGGAGGAAGAAGAACAAAATACCGATAAGGCTATAGATCACGAATCGCAGAACGACCGGAAGAGTGCTTTGTGCTTCAACGCTTGAAGTTGTCATTGGATACCGCCTTGTCGATGAGGGCGAGGGCATCAGCGTGATTTGATGCGCTATCCATACAACGCGACTCTGGCCCAGCAATGTGACGGGGATCGCTTTTATTGTCCGGAGTTTCAGATGAGCGCTTCTGCGCGCTTCCTGTGGCTGCGCAGATGGAAGCAGGCCCACAGAACGATCGCCCCCACTTGCCATGATTCTCATAGGACTAGTCTGTAGGATCGATATAGTCTGCATAGGCACTGATTCCAGCTTTCGGCTGAAAAAATGCGCTCAAATAGGTCTTGGCGTCATGCAGGGAATAACCTAGGGAGAACACATACGCAACCGATGGCGCACACCCATCGGCCACGACGTTTCAATGCAGCACGCAGCACATAGATAGTCCAGCAGAAACGAAGGCACCATTTTGAACGGCAATGCCACCTTTAAGCACCACAACGTTGCGCTTTTATCAGTGAACAGCGTCCTCGCACCCGAGGTGGTGAGCTCTGCAGAATTCGACGAGCGACTTGCTCCTAGCCTGAAACGCCTTCGCCTGTCCAAGAAGCTTCTGGAACGAGTTTCCGGGGTCAAGGAACGCCGCTGGTGGTCCGATGGCGTTGAATTCGACGACGCTGCAATTCTTGCCGGCAAGAAGGCGCTGGCCCAGGCCGGTGTCGATGCCAGCGAAATCGGCCTGCTGATCAACACTTCGGTCACCCGCCGCAACTTGGAGCCGTCGGTGGCTTCCAAGGTGCACAACGGCTTGGGCTTGCCATCCTCCGCCATGAATTTCGACGTGGCCAACGCCTGCCTCGGCTTCGTCAACGGCATGAGCCTGGCAGCGAACATGATCGACTCCGGCCAGATCAAGTACGCCCTGATTGTTGCCGGCGAAGATGCCAAGCCAACCCAGGAAACCACTTTCCAGCGGCTGAACGCTGAAACTTCCACGCGCGATGACTACATGCGTGAATTCGCCACGCTGACCTTGGGTTCCGGCGCCGCCGCTGCGGTCATTGGCCCAGCGGATGCGCACCCGGAAGCGCACCGCATCGTCGGCGGCGTATCGCGTGCCGGCACCGAGCACCACGAGCTGTGTGTCGGCGGACCCTCGGGCATGTACACGGACACGAAGGGCTTGCTGGATAACGGCCTCGAACTGGTCGTGGATGCCTGGGATGAAGCCCATCAATCCGGTTGGAATTGGAAGTCCATGGACCGCTACGTGACCCATCAGGTTTCCAAGTCCTACACCAATGCCATTATCAAGGCCGTCGGCCTGGTCAAGGACCGCGTGCCAATCACTTTCTCCAAGTGGGGCAATGTCGGACCGGCTTCCCTGCCCATGACCCTGTCCCAAGAAGCCGACTCGCTGAAGAAGGGCGACCGGGTGCTGTGCATGGGCGTCGGTTCCGGCCTGAACACCGCGATGATGGAGATTGCCTGGTGACCGAGCTTTTCCCCGGTGTAGATGCCATTTATTCGAAGTATCTGGAAGTACCGTCCACGTCGCAGGTGGACTCCCCGGGCACTAGGCACCGGTGGCACGTCCTGGATAACAACGAAGAACTGAAGCAACGCGGAATTGAGCCGGCCGGCACCTTGCTCTGCGTGCACGGCAACCCCACCTGGTCCTACCTCTGGCGCAGCCTGCTGAACCATGTGTCCGAGCACGGGCTGCTGTGGCGAGTGGTGGCAGTGGACCAGCTGGACATGGGCTTCTCCGAGCGCAGCGGCAAGTTCCGCCGCCTGGCCGACCGCGTCAACGATCTCGGCGATCTGACTGGCGCACTGGGGCTAACCGGCAAAATCACCACCGTAGGCCATGACTGGGGCGGCATCATCTCCCTGGGCTGGGCCGTCTCCCACCCGGACCAGCTGGAGAACGTGGTGTTGACCAACACCGCAATCCACCCTGCAGGCTTCGAGCTTCCCTCCGCGCTGAAACTCGCGTCCCACCCCGCGGTGCACGGTTGGGGCACCAAGACTTCCCCTGCCTTCTTGCAGGTAACCCACGCGCTGGCGCAGCCGGCCTTGGCCCCGGATATCCGCAAGGCCTTCATGGCCCCGTACACCAACGCTGAAAAGCGCGAGGGCGTAGCCAACTTTGTCGCCGATATCCCGTTCTCCCAGGATCACCCAAGCCGTCCGGCCTTGGACGAGATCTCGGAAGCAGTGCGCTCCTTGAAGGTCCCGGCCCTGATGCTCTGGGGACCCAAGGACCCGGTCTTCTCCGACCGCTACCTGCGCGATTTGATGTCGCGACTGCCCCACGCCCAGGTACACCGCTTTGAAGGCTCCAGCCATTTGGTGGGCGAAGACAACGATATTGCCACCCCGATCTTCCAGTGGCTTGCCGGCGAGAAGAGTTCCAAGAACACCTCGCGTGCCCAATCCCTGGGCGAATACCGTCCGATGCTTGCCGAACTCGATTCGCGCACCGAGGACCAATCGGCCGCGGTCGTGGACATCAATCCTGCGCGATCGCTGTCCTGGGCCGAACTGGGGCAGCGCGTGAATGCCCTGGCCGCAGGATTGCGGCAGATCGGAGTGGAGGCCGGCGACCGGGTGAACCTGCTGGTTCCACCGGGAATTGAACTGACCACCCTGATCTACGCCTGCCTGCGCCTGGATGCGGTCATTGTGGTGGCCGATGCCGGCCTTGGCACCAAGGGCATGGGACGAGCCATCAAGGGTGCTGGCCCGAGCTACCTGATTGGCATCGACCGTGCGCTCACCGGTGCGCGGCTGTTCGGCTGGCCGGGAACCAGGATTGCCGCTGGAGACCTGCCTGCTGCGAAGCGCAAGCTGCTGGGGGTAGCCCATACCCTGCCCGAGCTCTATGAAGCCGGCAGCCAGGCCGCTTCCGGGTCCCGGGTTTTCGAGCCATCCGATCCGGATGCCGATGCGGCGGTCCTGTTCACCTCCGGCTCCACCGGTCCGGCCAAGGGAGTGGTGTACACGCATCGCGAACTGGCCGCCATGCGCGATACCCTGCGTGAAACCTACAACCTCAAGGCCGGCTCTGCGCTGGTGGCAGGCTTCGCGCCGTTCGCGCTGCTGGGCCCTGCTTTGGGTGCCACCTCGGTCACCCCGGACATGGACGTCACCGCACCGCGGACCTTGACTGCCGCTGCGTTGGCAGACGCCGCCCTCGCGGTGGATGCAACCACCGTCTTTGCCTCCCCCGCCGCGCTGGCTAATGTCCTGGAAACCCAGGATGCGCTGAACCAGGCTCAGCGGGAAACCTTGGAAGGCGTCTCGCTGATGCTGTCCGCCGGCGCCCCGATTCCCGAGCATCTGCTGGCCAAGGTGCAGGATCTGGTTCCCAATGCCCGGGTCCACACCCCGTACGGCATGACCGAGGCCTTGCCAGTCACCGATATCGACTTGGCCGGCATCCGCGCTGCCGGAGCGGGCAATGGCGTGTGCGTGGGCACCGCAGTCGCCGGAGCCACCGTTGCCATCGCGCCGATTGACGCCCTGGGCGTGGCCGGAGACAAGCCGGAATACACCCCGAATGCCACCGGCGAAATCCTGGTCCGCGCCCCGCACGTCAAGGACCGCTACGACCGGCTGTGGATCACCGAACAGCTCAGCGTCTCCATCCCCGGCTGGCATCGCACCGGCGATGTCGGGCATCTGGATGAGGCCGGACGCCTGTGGGTCGAAGGACGCCTTGGCCACGTGCTGCGCACCGCCAAGGGCGCTATTACCCCGGTAGCCGCCGAGCACGCTGTCGAGTCGGTTGCTGGCGCTGGCCGTGCCGCGCTGGTCGGCGTGGGACCTGACGGAACCCAGGCCGCGGTGGTCGTCATGGAAACGGTGCCCGCGGCCCGCAAATCCGGTCCGGCCGCCAGCGATCTGGCCCGCCAGGTTCGCGCCGCGGTCGCGGCCACTGGCACCGAGGTGGCAGCGGTCTTGGTAGTCCCAAGCCTGCCCACCGATATCCGGCACAACTCCAAGATTGACCGGGCCGCGCTCGCCCACTGGGCTGCCGCGGCCCTCGCAGGTGGAAGGATCCGCAATCCGTGAGCCCATCGAAAAATGAAGACGCTGCCCGTCGCGTTCTGGTCACCGGAGCCAGTGGCATGCTGGGTGGCGCTGTAGCCCAGCTATTGCGCGACAAGGGCCACCATGTGCGCACCTTCCAGCGCGGCAGCTCGGCATCAGCCATCGATGAAGTCCGCGGCTCGCTCACGGATCCGCAGGCTGTCGCCGCGGCCGTGGAGTCCATGGACGCGGTCATCCACCTGGCAGCCAAGGTCTCCTTCACCGGTGCATGGGAAGACTTCGCCGCCACCAATATCGCGGGAACCAGCAATCTGCTCGAAGCGTCCAAGCGCGCAGGAATCAGGGATTTCGTGTTCGTCTCTTCCCCTTCCGTGGCGCACTTCGGCGATTCGCTGGCGGGCGCCGGTGCGGGTGAGGCCGATCCGGCCAAGGCGCATGGATTCTATGCACGCTCCAAGGCAGCGGCCGAGCTCAATGCCCTGGGCGCCGATTCGCCAGCACTTCGCGTCACCGCCATCCGCCCGCACGTTGTGTGGGGACCCGGCGATACCCAGCTGGTGGAACGCGTCATCCAGCGGGCCAAGGCCGGACGGCTGCCCCTGCTGGACCAGGGCGCAGCACTGATCGACACCACCTATATCGACAATGCCGCTGCGGCGATTGTCCGCGGCCTGGAACGCATGGACCACGCCCACGGGCGAGCCCTGGTGGTCACCAATGGCGAACCTCGGCCGGTGGGCGAGCTGATCGCCGGCATCTGCAAGGCTGGCGGCGCCCCGGCTCCGAAGCTCAACGTTCCGGGCTGGCTGGCCCGTGCGGCCGGTTCGGTGATCGAGAAGTTGTGGTTGGCAGCCGGTTCGCGCAACTTGGTTCATGATGAGCCGCCGATGACCCGTTTCCTGGCCGAGCAGCTGTCTACCGCGCATTGGTTCGACCAGCGCGAAACCCATGAAGTCCTGGACTGGAAACCTGCGGTAGGCATTGACGAGGGCCTGGAGAAGCTGGCGGATCACTACCAGAACTAGTTGGCCGGGAAGGCAGCCGCCGTTTTCGGAGCGCGCGCAGTTGCCTTGGCAGCAGTCCGTGCGTCTTGGCGTCATCTGCTTTCGTGGATTCCTGCCCAGCCATTGCGCTGGGATATCTTGATTCAATGAGCAAGAAGATTTCATACCAGGGCGAAGCCGGCTCCAACTCGAATATGGCCTGCATGCAACGTTTCCCGGACATGGAAGCCGTGCCTTGTGCCAGCTTCGAGGACGCGTTCGCCATGGTGGAAAACGGTGAAGCGGAGCTGGCGATGATTCCGATAGAGAACTCCATTGCCGGTCGCGTTGCCGATATCCATGTCCTGCTCCCCGAGTCGGAACTGCACATTGTCGGCGAGCACTACCTGCGGATCCGCTTCGACCTTCTCGGACTGCCTGGCAGCACCATCGCGGATGCGGCCGAGGTGCACAGCCACATCCATGCGCTGGGCCAGTGCCGCAAGGTCATACGCCAGCACGGCCTGACCCCGGTGATTGCCGGTGATACTGCAGGTTCGGCCCGCGAAGTGCGCGAATGGAACGATCCTGCCAAGCTCTCGCTCGCTCCGCCCATGGCGGCCGAACTCTACGGCTTGGAGGTGCTGGCTTCCGGTGTCGAGGACGACCAGACGAACACGACCCGCTTCGTAGTGCTCGCCCGCAGGCACGAACTGCCGCACCGTTCCCAGCTCCCCGACTCGGTGATTACCACTTTGGTGTTCCAGGCGCGCAACGTGCCTAGCGCGCTATACAAGGCATTAGGCGGATTTGCCACGAACGGCGTGAATCTCACCCGCATGGAAAGCTACATGGTCGGTTCGTCCTTCGCCGCTACCACCTTCATGGTCGACATCGAGGGCCACCCCGAAGACCTTCCTGTGCGCTTGGCGTTGGAAGAACTGGAATTCTTCACCTGGGAAATCAAGATCCTCGGCACGTACGCGGCCAGCGAGCATCGCCAACGGGGTTCGGCAGCTTTCGTCTAGGCCTGCCCCGGCTTTCTGCGTCCGGGGGCGGCTGGACGATCCGCTGCCACTACCCCCTCCATGAGTAGCGGCGTTCGGGCCTGCCGACTCCCCCGTAGCGCAGGTTCACCTGAGCCAGGTTTTCCTCTGCCAGGTATTCCAGATACCGGCGAGCGCTCACCCGGGACGTGCCCAGCTTCTGCGCGGTTTCGGTGGCCGATATGGGTTCGGCAGCTTCCTTGACGATGCTCTCAACCAGTTCCATGGTTTCGGCGCTGCAGCCTTTGGGAAGAGGCCGGCGCTTTTGTCCGCCGAGCCCGAAGAGCATGTTCACATCGGCCTGCTGCAATTCCTGGTCCGCTGCTTCGCCCAGCGGCTGGTAGGCCTTCGCGTAGTGCTCCAGCCGTTCGCGCAGGTCATCCCGCGAGAAGGGCTTCATCAGATAGTGGACGATGCCGCCACGAAGCGCGCGGCGCACGGTATCCATTTCCCGCGCCGCGCTGATCACCAGGACATCGAGCTCCGGCTGGACTTCGCGCAGGCGCTGCAAGAGGTCCAGGCCGTTCATGTCCGGCAAATGGATATCGAGCAAGATGAGATCCGGCGAGAGCGCGCCGGCGGCCTTGATCGCGTCACCGGCGGAGTGCGCCACGCCGACCACGGTGAACCCCGGTTCGCTGTTGACGAATCCAGCGTGCACCTTGGCGACCATGAAGTCATCGTCGATCACCAGTACTTTGATCACTTCTTGCTTCCTACTTCCTGAGCGTGGCGGTAAACCGGGCACCTTGTGCATTGGCCGCGGCCAGCTCTCCACCGCGGCGGCGGCAAACCAGGCGGCTGATGGCAAGGCCGAAGCCCCTGCCGCCGGAAACCGCGCTGTCCTTGGTGGAGAAACCTTGGGTGAAGATCTCGTCCATGGCATCTTCCGCGATGCCTTCTCCATTGTCCCTCACGGTGATTCGCACCAGCTCGCTGGTTTCCTCGATCCCGACCTGGATTTCCGGATTGGCAGCCGCAGCGGCCGCGTCCATCGCGTTATCGACGAGATTGCCGATCACGGTGGTCAGATCCCGCGCCAGCTGGTCCTCGCACCTGCCCAAGGTTGAGCTAGGCGCCATCTTCAGGTGCACCCCTCGCTCGGCGGCCACGCTGGACTTGGCAATCAGCAACGCGGCAATCGTGGGTTCGGCGATGCATGCGGAGACGTCCTCGAAGATCTTGCTCCGGCTGAAGCTCACGCCATCGATGAAGCCCACGACCTCGTCGTATTCCCCGAGCTGGATCAACCCGGAAATTGCGTGCAGCTGGTTGGCGAATTCATGGGTCTGCGCCCTGAGCATGTCGGCGGTGGCCTTGCTGTCCCCAAGTTCTTGTTCCAGCAGGGTCAGTTCGGTCTTGTCGCGGAAGGTGGTGACCGATCCCAAATCCCGCCTGGCGGTCTTGACCGGCATCCGGTTGAAGACCAATACCCGCTCGCCGACAAGGAATTGCCGGTCGGGCAACTCTTGGCTGGTGGTCAGTGCATGGCGCACCTGCGGAACAACATCCAATTCGTCCAGGGTCCTGCCCACGCAGTGGCTGGGAAGCTGGAGCAGCTCGATGGCGACATCATTGGCCAGCATCACCCGGCTATCCGGCGACACCGAGATGATTCCCTCTTTGACTCCGTGCAGCAGGGCTTCGCGATGCTCGAAAAGCTCTGCAATTTCCCGGGGTTCAAGCCCGCGGGTCTGGTGCTTGACCCGGCGGGCCAGCAAGACTGAGCCGGCGGTCCCCAGCAGCAGGGAAATGACCAGGGTGAACAAGGCGTTGGGGGCGATCTCCTGGATCATCTCACCGGTGCTGGGATAGCTTTGGCCGGCGCTGACGATGCCGACCATCTTCCCCTCGTCATCCAGCACCGGAACCTGCGCAATCAATACATGGTTGCCATTGCGCCAGATTTCCCCGGTCCATCCGCGGCCTTCGGTGACGGCGGATTCAGGGTGCAGTATCGAGGTTCCGACTTCATCCGGATAGCTGGAGGTGACGACCGTTCCCCGGGGATCGGCAATGGTCACGAATTGGAGACCCGAGGTGCTGCGCACCGATTCGCCCATGGCAGGCAACGCCGAACCCATTTCCGGCTCCGCCTCGGGCAGGAGCACGCGCAGCAGGGGGTTTGCAGCCAGCGATTCGGCGGCCGAGAGGCTGCGGCGCCCCTCGATTTTTTCGAAGTTATTGGTGGCCTGAGTCAGCGATACCGTGATGACCCCTGCCAGCACCACCGCGATAATGAGCAATTGCAGTATCAGGTACTGCCCTGCAAGGGTCAGCTTGCGGCGCGTGTACAGATTAGCGAGCCAGAAACGCACGGCACCCATTGCCTCGCCCCCAATATTCCAGAAATCCACGTTGCACCCGGCAGGTCCTTGCTGGCACCTGCATCCGGGCACTGTGCTACCTTACCGAAGATTCGAATGGTTCAGATCACAATTTCCGGTTACACAATGAACAGTATTTTCTTTGAGTACGCAAGAGTGACCCGGCTCACGATGGCACGTAAGTTGGTATCACTCGCAACCCCGATGAAAGCAAAGAGGCTGAATCCCCATGAAACCGTTCAAGTCGTTCCGTGCGCTGAGCGCGCTGGCAGCTGCCGCTGCACTGGCCCTGACCGCCACTGGCTGCGGCGTGACATCAGAGTCTTCCAGCACTGACGCCGCAGAGTCCAAGGGCCCCATCGCGAACCTCCGCATCATGGTGCCAAACACCCCAGGCGGCGGCTACGACACCACTGCCCGTGTTGCCGCCAAGGTCATGGATGACGCATCGCTGGCCAGCAACCCGGAAGTCTTCAACCTTGCCGGTGCCGGCGGCACCGTCGGCTTGGCCCGCATTGTCAATGAGAAGGGCAATGGCGATCTGGCCATGCTCATGGGCCTGGGCGTGGTGGGTGCAAGCTACACCAACGAAACCGACTCCAAGCTGACCGATACCACCCCGATTGCCAAGCTCATCGAAGAGCCCGGAGCGATCATGGTTTCCAAGGATTCTCCGTACAAGAGCATTGACGACTTGGTCAAGGCCTGGAAGGACGACCCAAGCAAGCTCTCGGTCGGCGGCGGCTCCTCCCCTGGCGGCCCGGACCATCTGCTGCCAATGCAGCTGGCCGAAGCCGTGGGCATTGATCCCAAGGACGTGAACTTCGTATCGTACGATGGCGGCGGCGACTTGCTGCCGGCCATCCTGGGCAACAAGCTGGCCTTCGCTGCCTCCGGTGCCGGCGAGTACATGCAGCAGATCGAAGAGGGCTCTGTTCGCGTACTGGCCACCAGCGGCGAAGAGCGCCTGGAAGGCGTAGATGCCCCGACCCTGAAGGAATCGGATATTGATCTGGTGTTCTCCAACTGGCGCGGTCTGGTGGCTCCACCTGAGATTTCCGAAGAGGACAAGGCCAAGTGGGTCAACCTGGTCACCGAAATGCATGATTCGGCCGAGTGGAAGGAAGCTCTGGCGACCAACGGCTGGAGCGACGCCTTCATGACCGGCGACGAATTCTCCGCCTTCCTCACCGACCAGGACGAGCGCGTTGCCAGCGTCCTGAAGACCCTGGGCCTGGCGTGAGCGAAGTAGCCACCGCAAAGAAGAAACGCGTCGAACTCCTGTTCGCCGCGTTTCTTCTTATCGTCGGAATCATCGTGTTTGTTGACGCGTCGCAGCTTCATGTGACGTACTCCCAGGCAGACGTTGTAGGTCCCAAGGCCCTGCCCTACGTCGTCTCGGGCATTCTCATTCTTTCGTCCATTGCCTTGGCCATCACCGTCATGCGTGGCAACCTTGCTGCGGGCGAAGAAGGCGAAGACGTGGACCTGAGCCAGCCTTCGGATTGGAAGGTCCTGCTCCCGCTGATCGGCATCTTCGTGCTGAACCTGCTGATCGTGAATTGGGCTGGCTGGGTCATCTCGGGAACCATCATGTTCTTCGGCGCGGCTACCTGCCTGGGTGCGCGGCGCTGGGTATTGACCTTGGTTATTTCACTTGCCTTGGCGCTTGGTTCGTTCTACGGCTTCTATCTGGGCCTGGGCATCAAGCTTCCGGCCGGAATCCTCTCGGGGGTGCTCTAATTGGAAACTCTGGACTTATTGATGGGCGGCTTCGCCGCGGCGCTGACCCCGATTAACCTGCTCTTCGCTTTCGCCGGTGTCATCCTGGGAACCGCTGTAGGAGTGCTCCCGGGCATCGGCCCGGCCATGGCTGTGGCACTGCTGCTGCCATTGACCTTCGGCATGGAAACTTCCAGCGCACTGATCATGTTCGCCGGCATCTACTACGGCGGGATGTATGGCGGGTCAACCACCTCGATCCTGCTCAACACCCCGGGGGAATCGGCAACAGTCATCACAGCCATCGAAGGCCACAAGATGGCCAAGGCCGGCCGTGCGGCACAGGCCTTGGCCACCGCGGCCATTGGATCCTTCGTTGCAGGAACCATCGGTACCGCGCTGCTGGTGACCGTCGCCCCGATCGTCGTGAAGTTCGCGGTGAGCCTTGGCGCACCGAGCTACTTCGCCATCATGGTCCTCGCTTTGGTAACTGTCACCGCAGTCTTGGGCTCTTCCAAGATCCGCGGGTTCGCTTCCCTGGGCTTGGGCTTGGCCATTGGCTTGGTCGGCATGGACCCGGTCTCCGGGCAGCAGCGACTGACTTTCGGCTTCGCGCCCCTGGTGGACGGCATGGACATCGTGGTGGTCGCCGTGGCGATCTTCGCCATTGGCGAGGCGCTGTGGATTGCCGCGCACTTGCGCACCAGCCCGGCCCGCACCATTCCGGTGGGTGCCCCGTGGATGGGCAAGGAAGATTGGAAGCGTTCGTGGAAGCCCTGGCTTCGCGGTACCGCCTTTGGGTTCCCCTTCGGCGCGCTGCCTGCCGGCGGTGCCGAAGTTCCGACCTTCCTGTCCTACGTCACGGAAAAGAAGCTGTCCAAGCATCCTGAGGAGTTCGGCCACGGCGCCATTGAGGGCGTTGCCGGCCCGGAGGCCGCGAACAATGCCTCTGCCGCTGGCACCCTGACTCCAATGCTCGCCTTGGGCTTGCCCACCAATGCCACCGCTGCGGTGATGCTGGCGTTCTTGACCATGAAGGGCATCCAGCCCGGTCCGCTGCTCTTCGAGAATGAACCAGACCTGGTGTGGGCCCTGATTGCCAGCTTGTTCATTGGCAACACGTTGCTGCTGCTGATCAACCTGCCGTTAGCGCCGCTGTGGGCGAAGCTGCTGAAGATCCCGCGCCCCTACCTGTACGCAGGCATCTTGTTCTTCGCAACGCTGGGCGCCTTCTCGGTGAACATGCAGGTAGCTGATCTCTGGCTGCTGCTGCTGATCGGTTTGCTGGGCTTTGCCTTGCGCCGCTTCGGCCTGCCAGTGCTTCCGCTGATCCTTGGTGTCATCATCGGCCCCATGGCCGAAGAACAGCTGCGCAAGACCTTCCAGCTTTCTGCTGGTGAAGTCTCAGGTCTCTGGAGCGAGCCGCTGGCCGTGGGCATCTACGTGCTCATCGCCGTCCTGCTCCTGCTGCCAGTGCTGATCTCCGTTATTCGGCGCAAACGCGGGACAGCGTCTGCCGCCGCCGAGGCCCTGCTGGGCGACGATGCAGCTGGCGGCCCCGAGCCGGAACAGGCGAAGCCTGGCCACGGAAATGAGAACAGCAAGGCTGCTGAAAGGAATGAATCATGACGATCGTAGTGGGCTATATTCCCTCGCCAGAAGGCGAAGCCGCCTTGGAACGAGCCATTCTCGAAGCCAGGCGCAGCGAGGTGCGATTGATCGTAGTGAACTCTTCGAAGGGCGATCAGCTCGTTGACGACAGGCTCATTGACGCGAAGCAGTACCACGAGCTGGAAGCCCGCCTTTCTGATGCCGGCATCGATTTCTGGATTGAGCGCCACACCCAGGGTGCCGATGCGGCAGACCAGATCCTGCATATAGCCCAGGCCCAACGAGCCGAGCTGATCGTGATCGGCCTGCGCAAGCGGACGGCAATGGGCAAGTTCCTCATGGGGAGCAACGCGCAAAGGATTCTGCTCCAGGCCTCCTGCCCGGTGCTGTCGCTCAAAGCGTCCAGCGACTGGTAGTTCTGCACGCTGTTCGCTCAACAACGGCCGATGGCCCGCACCACGGGTGCGGGCCATTGGCCGTTGGACTTACTTCTGGTAAGGGTTGGCTGGCGGAGTGCCGCCGCCATTGGCGGTTGGATCCTGCGGCTGCTGGGGAGCAGGAGGATTACCCGGGTGCGGGCGGTAGCCGCCTTCTGCCGGCGGGATGCCACCGGCCAGACGAACGAGTTCAGTGGTGTTCTCTGCCGTGCGGATCTGTGCCAGCAAGGATTCGAGTCCTGCACGGACCAGTACCAAATAGACTAGGGACACCAAAGGACCCACGATCAGGAGCATGAGGAAGCCGAGCATTGCATCAGCCATGAACCCGGAAATCACGATTCCGAGGTAGCCGATCGCCAACAGGACCATGATCAGGATGTAAACGATCTTGATGATCGATGGCGTGATGAATTGTTTGAATTCCAAGTCGAAGAGGGACTTCACCTTATTTGCTTCTTTCTTTAGAGAAATTGCGCTGTCCCGCCCACGTTATCGAATTTCGCAGTATTCTCCCAGTAGCTGGAGCGGAATATCTTCATTTGTTGCGAAAATTTCGCCAACTAGTCGCCTGCGACTGCGTGCGGGTTATTATCCCCTGCCAAGCCAGACCCTAGACTGATTGCATGACAAGCCATGAGAAGCCGACGATTGTCCCAGCCCGATTGCAATCCGGAGACACCATCAGGGCCATTGCGCCATCGTGCTCCCGCGCCTTCGTGATGGAATACGACAATACGAAGTGGATCACTGAACGCTTCGAGGCCATGGGGCTCAAGCAGGAATTCGGCGATCACGTAGACGAGAACGATGACTTCGACAGCTCGCCGATCCCGTCGCGCGTGGCCGATCTGCACGCCGCATTTGCCGATCCATCTGTCGCCGGAATCATCTCGGTCATTGGCGGCTTCAATTCAAACGAGCTGCTCCCCTACCTCGACTGGGATCTCATTGCCGCCAATCCCAAGGTCTTTTGCGGCTATTCGGATTTCACCGCCCTGGCTAACGCCGTGCACGCCAAGACCGGCCTGGTAACTTATGTCGGTGCGCATTGGTCCTCTTTCGGCATGCGCGATCATTTTGAACCGACCGGCCAGTGGTTCCGGACCGCAACCCACGAGCACTCGTGGACCATCGAGCACGCCAGCGAATTCACCGACGATCTGTGGTTCATGGATCAAGACAACAGGTCCGTCCAAGCATCCAGCGGACCATGGATCCTGAACCAGGGGGTGGCCACGGGCAAGGTAATTGGCGGGAATCTGGGCACGCTGCATTTATTGCTGGGCGGCGATTTCATGCCATCTTTGGACGGGGCAATGCTCTTCATCGAGGATGACTCCTCAGAAGACATCCACGAAATCGCCCGGAAGCTCGCCTCGTTCCTGCAGTCCCCCAGCGCGGCTGGCATTACCGGGCTGGCCATCGGGCGCTTCCAGCAGCAGTCCGGAATCACCCGTAGCCTGCTGGAGCAAGTTATCGCAAAGCACCCGATCCTGCAGGGCATCCCGGTTGTGGCCAACCTCGATTTCGGCCATACCTCCCCGATGTTCACGTTGCCGATTGGCGGCTACGCCATGATTTCGACCAGTGCTGATTCAGTGCAGCTGCATTTTGCGCATTCACAGGACCAGCTGAGCTAGCCCATGGGCAACAGCAAGAGGCGGAACCAACCAGAATCCCCTGGTTAGTCCCGCCTCGCTTTGCATTCAGAGGACCACGGCCCTTGCGCGCCTAGGCCTTGCCGATCGCTTCCTTCAGCGCAGCCAGCAGCAGCGCCACCGATCCCGGATTAGCGTTGGGGCCCATCATGCCGATGCGCCAAACGGTGCTCGCGTACTTGCCGACACCGCCGCCGATTTCAATATTGAAGCGGTCGAGCAGGTATCCACGGACCTTCGCCGAATCAACGCCTTCAGGAACGTAGACCGTCGTCAGCTGCGGCAGGCGGTACCCCTCCTGGGCGAATAGCTCCAGGCCCATTTCCTGCAAGCCATCTTGCAGCAAGCCTCCCGCTTCCTGATGGCGGGCGGTGACCGCGTCCAGGCCCTCAGCCAGGATGCGGTCGATGCCGGCTTCCAGCGATGCGACCATCGAGACCGGTGCGGTGTGGTGGTAGGTGCGTTGGCCCCCGGTGGAACCTGTGGCGTAGCCGCCGAGCAAGCCTAGATCCAGATACCAGGATTGGGGCTTCTGGACGCGGCGCTCGAAAGCACGGTCTGAAATGGTAAATGGTGCCAATCCCGGAGCCACGCCGAGGCATTTCTGCGTGCCGGCATAGCCAACGTCAATCCCCCATTCATCAGCCAGCACCGGCATGCCGCCAATGGAGGTCACTGCATCGGTGATCAGCAGTGCATCGCCCTTGATTGCGCCCAGCGCGGCTATATCGGAAACAACTCCGGTACTGGTTTCAGCATGCACGCCGGCAATGACGGTTGGGTTCGGGTGCGCCGCGGCAACGCGTTCGGCATCGATCGGCGTGCCGTATTCATGCTCGACGCGGACTACTTCAGCGCCAGCGCGCGCAGCAACTTCGCACATGCGCTCGCCGAATAAGCCGTTGATCGCGATGACCGCTACGTCGCCTGGGTTGATGATGTTGACGAAAGCGGCTTCCATGCCAGCTGAGCCCGTGGCGCTCAAAGGCAAGGTACGGGAGTTTCCGGTTCCCCAGAGAGTACGCAAACCATCAGCAACGCGATCCATGCGTGCAATGAACTCCGGATCCAGATGGCCCAGCAGCGGAAGGCCGAGCGCTGCCGTTGCCTCGGGATACGGGTTGCATGGACCCGGTCCGAACAGGTGGCGCTGAAGAACAGTCTTGCTCATGACGACTCTCTTTCATCTCAATGGGATGTTCCAACTAGAGCTCAGCATATCCCGCATCCCAATCCGAAACGAAACATATCTTCCGCATTGCAAAATTACTCGGGTCGAACTACACGGCCGCGGGCTCGATCGCCTCGAGATAATCCGGCAGCTCCGCCACGGATTCGAGGATGGCGGCATGCGGGAACCGGTCCAGCTCTTCGCGGCCCAGCTTCCCGGTCAGCACACCGATCCCATGCACTCCCGCGTGATGCGCGGCCAGCAGGTCGTTGGCGGTGTCGCCTGCGGCAACAACCTTGGCTACATCGCGAATTCCCGTCAGCTCCATGGCTCGATGAATCATGTACGGCGCGGGGCGTCCCGCTGCGGCTTCATCGCCGGCAACCACTGCGTCGAGAAGTTCGCCAGGACCGACCTTCCACCCCAAGCCATCGAGGATGATATCGGCAACATCGCGCGAGAACCCCGTTGTCAATGCGATCTTCTTGCCGCTGGCAGCCAAGCGTTCCAGCGCTTGCACGACACCTGGCAATGCGACGGGCGGATTCTCCTGGTAATACCCCAGCAGCAAATGGCGGAAACGGTCAAACTGCACCTGCACCTGCTCGTCGCTGGCAACAGCTCCGCCAAGTTCAATCAGCGCTTTGATCGCTTCCTTCTTCTCGGCGCCCATCCAATGCTGCAGATCCTCCTCCTTGACCTCAACACCGAATTCGCACACCGCATTTTCCAGAGCCCGGTACACATCGGCATGCTCGTCAATGGTCGTTCCAGCCATATCGCAGGCAATGAGTTCAAACATGTCTTCTCGTTTCATCGTGTTTTCCTGTTCAGACAGCAATGCTTCGCACACGGCTCAATGAGGCGCGATGCTCGCTGGTGTTTTCAATGGTGAAGTTGGCCAGATCCGGCAAATACCGATCATCGGAGTACTCAAGTTTCTGCCCCGATTTGGAGGAAGTCACGCGCCGTTCGCGCAGGAGCGGGGCGCCGAGCCGGACACCCAGCAGCTGCGCGTCCAGTTCATCGGCCGCCACCGCGTCGATGGTGTGCTTGCCTCGGTAGAGGTCTACGCCTTGCTCCCGCAGGTACTCGAAAATCGAACCGTCATCCGCATCGAATTCGAAGAGCAGCCGACCGACTTCTTGGGTAAAGCTAGTCCGCTCCAGCATCGCCGGGCTCCCATCGAGCAAGCGCAGGCGCAGGATCTGCACCACCTTGGCACCTTCTTCGAGTTCGAGCTGCTCGGCCACGAGGGCATCGGCCGGGCGCTGCGCCAATTCCCGCGTTTCCTGTCCAGCCTCCAATCCGATGGAGCGCGCCCAATCAGTAAAGGACATGAAGGTGGTAAACGATTGGGATTGCACCTGTTGCGCCACGATTGGCGGCTTGCCTTGTCCCCCCGCAATGAGGCCCTCCGAACGCAACTGGGCGAGCGCATGCCGGACCGTGCCGCGCGAGGCATTGGCGCGGGCACAGAGTTCTGCCTCGCTGGGCAGGACATCTCCTTCGTGCCATGTGCCAACCGCTATTTCCTGCCGCAACCAGGTGGTGAGGGCTTGGTACTTGGGTTGCTTCTTGTTCTCCATCACCTCTTGATCATACAAGTGGTTTTATTGTGAAATCAGCGATTCACAAGACATTCCAGTGAACTGAAAGTGAATAGACGGACCCCATTCTGAACTCTAGGCAAACTTGTTCAAACAAGTGCCATTTCGGGTTGAATCCGCTCATCCCGGGCATGGATGATCACTGTCGTGAGCAACGAAAAAAATTTCCCGCAGACCCGGCCAGTCGCCAACCACGCAGATGTGCTGGTGATCGGCGCCGGCATTGTCGGCCTGGCCCATGCCGCTCGAGCCCTGGACGCCGGCCTCTCGGTAATCGTCATGGAACGTGACCATGAGGCCATCGGCGCATCGGTCCGCAACTTCGGCCACTGCTGCATCACCGCGCAGTCCGGCGAACTCTACGACCTGGCGCAGTCAGGACGTCCCTTGTGGCTTGACTACGCTGAACGCGCTGGCTTCTGGGCCGTTGAATCGGGAGCTGTCGTGGTGGCCTCGACAGAAACGGAATTGCAGGTCCTGCGCGAACTGTCCGCACGCCGCGAAACCGGACAGGTCGAGATGCTCAACGCGCAGGACATCGCAGAACAGCTCGGACGCGAAAGCACCGAAGGATTCCTCGGCGGCGCGTTCCTGCGTGATGACCTGCGCGTCGACCCGCGCACCACGGTGGCCAAGCTGGGCCAGTGGGTCAACGCCCATGTTGCTGGCAGCGTCCAGTTCAGCACCAGCGCCTTGGGATTCGGTGCCGGCCGGCATCGCCGGGCCAGCGTGCAAACTAATCGCGGCGCCTTCGAAGCCGACCAGGTTTTCGTTTGCGTCGGCCACGACGTGGACTACCTCTTCCCGCAGATCGCGCAGGAGCACCAGATCACCCGGTGCGCGCTGCAGATGCTCCGCGCAGAAGCTTCCGAAGACCTGGAATTGAAGCCGGCCGTCCTCACCGCCACCTCCATGCTGCGCTACGAGGCCTTCACCGAAGTGCCAGCAGCCAAGGCCCTGCAGGCTGAAGTTCTCGCCGAGCACCCGGAGCTGCTGGATATCCAGGCGAATGTCATGTTCACCCAAAGGCCCGACGGCACCCTGCTCATGGGAGATTCGCACAGCTACGCCGCAACCCAAGCTCCCTTCCTCAAGGAAGCGACCTCGCAAACATTGCTCTCGGCCATCGGGGACTACATGAGTGGCACCGAGCTGAAAGTCATTGAACGCTGGCAAGGAATCTATGCCTCCAGCGCTATCGGCCCCTTGCTCATCCGCAATGCCGCCGACGCCATTACCGTCGTCTCCGTGACCGCCGGAGTCGGAATGACCCTGTCCTTCGGCCTGGCCGACAAGAACATCAAGAACCTCGCCAAGCCGGCCATGGCTTCGTCGATCACCGCCTAGCTTAGCTACACCACGCATTGGAGCAAACCATGAAGATCTCTCAGGCATTTAAATTCTCTGCCGTCTCGCTGGGCCTGCTGGCCCTCACCGCTTGCGGGTCCGCCCAGGCGGATGAGCAGGCCGACTCCGCTGCCCCCGCGTTCTGCGCCGATGGGCCCATCAATTTCGGCATCGAGCCCTACGAAGCACCAGCCAAGCTCGAACCGGCGTACGGCGTGCTCGCCGACGCATTGGAGCGCGAGCTCGGATGCGAAGTCGAGGTACAAGTTGTCGAGGACTACGCCGCCGAGGTACTGGCAATGCGCAATGGAAAGCTGGATCTTGGCCAGTTCGGTCCCGTGGGATACGTGTTCGCCAGCCAGCAGGCCGGCGCTGAACCGCTGGTGTCCTTCGGAACCTCCCAAGGTGAGCTCAGCACCTACACCGGCGGCATCTGGGTTGCGAAGGATTCGAAAATCAAGACCCTCGAAGATCTGCGCGGAAAGGACTTCGCACTTGGCGGCGTGGGCTCAACCTCCGGAGATGTCCTGCCCCGCTACGCACTGAAGACTGCCGGCATTGCCGAGTCGGAAGTCAACTTGAACTACGCGGGCGGCCATCCCGAAGCGCTGCTGGCCCTGGCCAACGGAACCGTCGACGCCGCCCAGCTCAACTCGCAGACCCAGGCAGTCGCCGAAGAAGAAGGCACCTTCAACCCGGAAGACTACCGCCAGATCTGGACCTCGGAACCCATCCCGAATGACCCGATCACCATCAGCGCCGATGCCGATCCCGAACTGAAGAAGGCCGTAAAGCACGCGCTGCTGAACCTGCCGGAGGAAGATATCGCCCAGGTAGGAGCTTTCCTGGATGTGACCCCTCCGGGCCCATTGCTGGAAGTCACCAAGGAAACCTACGGCCCGCTGTTCGACCTGGCTTCCGAAATGGGCCTCACCGAGGACGATATCTAACCATGGACACCACGCAATTGGCCCGTCCGGCCCTCTCGGTGAAGTCCCTGGCCAAGACCTTCAACCAGCGCCGCGTGCTTGATGATGTCGATTTCACCGTCAACCGCGGCGAGCTCGTGGCCTTTCTGGGTGCCAACGGCTCCGGAAAATCCACCACCCTCAAGTGCGTCGCGGGATTGGCCACGCCGGATTCGGGAAGCATCGAATTGGATGGCATCCACCTGGCCGATCTCCATGGCCGTGATCTAGCCCGTGCGCGATCCCGGGCAGCCATGGTGTTCCAGAAGATCCATCTGGTGCCCCGCCGCACAGCACTGGACAATGTCTGCGCAGGCGCCCTGGCCCGTGTCACCGGCTTGGCCTCATTCTCCCCCGCTTTCTTCTCGCGCGAACTGCGGGAAGAAGCAATGGCCTGCCTGGACCGGGTTGGCATGGCCGACCGCGCCCTGGACAAGGTCGGGCGCCTTTCTGGCGGACAGCAGCAGCGCGTAGCCGTCGCCAGGGCCCTGTGCCAGCGCGCGTCGGTGCTGCTTGCCGATGAGCCGGTTTCTGCTCTGGACCCGCATGCGGCCGAGAACATCATGGAATTGCTCGCTACCTTGGCGCACGACGAAAACCTTGCAGTCGCCGCGGTTCTGCACCAGCCAGAGCTTGCACAACGCTACGCAGACCGGGCGATCGGGTTGCTGCATGGACGTATCGCCTTCAACGGTCCGGTCCAGAATCTCGGCGACGACTTCTTGGACGTTCTCTACTCTCCCGAGAGGATTGCAGCATGAGCCTCCATACCCGGACTCGCATCAAGGAACAGGCAGTGGAAAGCACTTCGCAAATGATCGCTGGAAAATCCGCCCCAGCACTGCCCAGGGACCCGCACAAGGCCGCCCGGCGTACCCTTTGGATCACCGCAGTTGCAGTGATTGCCGTCCTTCATCTGCTGGCCATCGCGGGAACTGATTTTGATCCGGCGCTGCTCGTGGATGGCTGGCGCGGGATGGCACGATTCATCAGCGACGCATTCCCGCCGGATCTGAGCTGGGACAAGGTCATACTTCCTGGCTTGGAGGCAACGCTGGTCACCTTGTGGATCGGCTTGCTGGGTACGACCTTCTCCATTCCTACGGCCTTGGTGCTCGCTGTGCTCGCATGCCGCACCACGACGCCGCATCCGCTGGCCTACCAAGCAGCACGCAGCATCTTGTCCTTCTTCCGCGCGGTTCCGGACATCGTCTTTGCGCTCATCTTCGTCACCGCCGTGGGCTTGGGTCCCTTCGCAGGTGTGCTGGCGCTGATCTGCCACAACACGGGAGTGATGGGAAAGCTCTGGGCCGAGTCCCTGGAAGAAACCGATCAGGGCCCGCAGGAAGCGCTGTCCACCACCGGCGCATCACGGGTTCAGCAACTTACCCATGGCGCACTGCCGCTGGTGATCCCGCAGTTCGTCGGCTTGCTCTTGTACCGCTTCGACGTCAACGTCCGTTCGTCACTGGTCCTGGGCCTGGTCGGTGCTGGCGGCATCGGCTTGCTCATCAACCAGGCGATCAAGTCGTTCCAGTTCGATACGATGCTTACGCACATCATCATCGTCCTGCTCTTGATCATCGTGGTAGACCAGGCTTCAGGCTTCATCCGCCGCAAGCTGGCAGTCTAGCTCCTCGCCAGTCGGAAAAGCGCGCTTCGGCCCCAGCAAGTGTCCGTGATCCCGGCAGGATCGAGGACGCTGGCTGGGGCTTCATAGCGCTCTGGGGCCAATCGCATGGGCCCATGAAGATGCCTCGGCACCGTTATCGGCGGCGCAGGTTCTGGAAGGTCGCCGATTTCCACTGGACCCGTTGTGCCGGTGGTGGACCGTGCACTGCTATTCAGGAATTCCCATTGGAGCGACGCGCTGGGGCAAGCCGTGCTGATTGCGGCCCTGGACGAGAACCACGCAGGTCATGGACAGCAGCACTCCGACACTGCAGGCGACGAGAAGCACGCCAAAGCCGCTGGCAGCCTCGATGAGCATGCCGCCCAGAACTGGTCCAAGCGCGAACCCGGTGCCGATCATCAAGTTCGTGGAATTCATCAGGTGGCCGCTGGAGTCCAGGTCGGAGACCGTGGCCAGCAAGTAGGGCAGGATGAAGGTCCAGGAGAATTTGAAGATGATCGCCGCGGCCGCGAACTGCACGGCTCCGCTCAACCCGAACAGCAAGCCGATGGACAGCAGCATCGCCAGATAACCGAGAATGAGGAACAGCGGGCGGCGCGGATGGTCGCCCAGGAATGTGGCCAGCAAGGAGGAAGCAATTCCCGGGACTGTCGCAACAGCGAGAATCAGGCTCGTCGTACCCAAATTGATCTGCGCGGACGCCGCGAATTGCCCCATGAACGACCACACCCCGCTCAACGCTACGTAGAAAAGCATTACCGCCGCCAGGGCCAGAAACGCCTTGGATCTCGGGGCCGGCCGGTGCCCGTAGTTGGCACTATCGGCAGCCGGGTCAGCGGCGCTTCCCAACAGCACGTTGCCATCGATGCGGTGCGCAACCGCCATGCAGCACAGGGCTAGCCCAGCCATGGTCCAGTAGATCGCAGACACCGCGGAATCCGCGAAGAGCACCGGGAAGAGCGCCAGAATCACGGCGCCCATGACCAGCTGGGCCGCAACGAATAACCCATAGGCCCGTCCTGGGTTCGCGCTCCTGCCGCTCAAGCTCAGGATCACCACGGTGATCGAGCCAGCAGCCAGGGACGTCACAATGCGGCACACCGCCAAGAGCGCGTAGTTGTCCGCAAAGCCCGAGACCACATTTCCGGCCACGGCAACCAGCGTGAAGACACGAGTTGCCGTCACGAGGTTGACGCGCTTGAGCCACAGATAGGCGGGGATAGTCGCCAAGCTGAAGGCCCCGAGCTCCATGGACAGCAGCCCGCCTACTTGGGTGGCCGTCAGGCCGAATTGCGCCACCAGCTTGGAGGCGATCACCGGTGCGGTCAGCAGCACCATGTACAGCACCGCGCTGTAGGCACCGATGTAGATGTAGATTCCGCGGTCGCCGCCTGTTTTTGTGCGCGCGCCAGCCAGTATCGAGTCCATGGCTTTCCTTCGAGACAGCGGCGAGTTGCCGCGGGTAAATAATGATGCTCCGGCCGATACCCTGGCCGGCTGAGAACAACGTGCTGGGCAGGCGATTAGCACACCGGCACGCTCGAGGATCCGAGTCGGTCGTAGACCTTTTGCCCGCTGAACCAGGTCTGCTGCGCAGTGATCTGCGGCAGCTCTTCGAGTTGCACCTCAAACGGGTCTGCCGAGAGCATGATGAAGTCAGCGGACTTACCGATTTCCAGCGACCCGGTCAGGTCATCCAGTCCCATCGCTTTGGCGCAATTGATCGTGTAGATACGCAAGGCATCCGCCAAGGTCACGGCTTCTTCCTCCCAGAGCGTTCCGGGGAAAGCTCCGGTAGGATCCTTGCGGGTGACCAGACCGTAGATTCCCTCCCAGGCGTTCGGGGAAACGCTCACCGGCCAGTCCGAGCCGCCGGCAACTAGCGCCCCGGTGGCCAGCAAGGTCTTGTTCGGGTGCATCTTGGATGCCCGGTCGGCGGGAAGGACGAGTTTCATGGCTTCGGTAATCACCCCGGGGAACCACAATGACGGCGAGATATCGGCGGTGACTCCCAGTTCTGCAAAGCGCGGCAGGTCATCCGGGTGAATGAACTGGCCGTGGGCGATATGGTATTTCGGCTCGCCCAGACCTGCCTCGCGCACCTTCTGGACTGTGTCCAGGACCAGGCGCACCGAAGCATCGCCGGTGCAGTGGATCTTCGCGGAAATGCCCCGCCGCGCCGTGCTCATCAGCCAGCCCGCGAGTTCTTCTGGAGGCATTGTGGTGTTGCCGCAATGGCATTCAGGGAATCCCGCACCCTCCAGATACGGTTCGATGAAGGCTCCGGTCCCTGCCGGCGGAACGCCATCAAGGAAGATCTTGATGAAATCCGGGCGGTGATGAGTTGACCTGGTTTGCTCGCGCTCGGCAATGATCCCCTCGCCCAGCGGATGGGTCCCGAAAATGAAGTCATTGGCCTGCATGCTGGAAACCACCCAGGCGTGCAGATTCCCGGATTCATCGAGTTCTTTCAGGGCCTGCATGAGTTGCAAGGAGGCGGCAGCATCCTGGAAACCGGTGATGCCGTAAGAATGCAGTATTTCCATGCCCCGCGATGCCGCTTCGGCCAACTGCCAAGTCGGCGTGGGGCTCATTGATTCGCGGACCTGTTCGACAATGACCCCGCCGGCTTCCAGCAGCACGCCGGTGGCTCGGCCTTCGGCATCCCGCATGATTTCCCCGCCTTCGGGGTGAGGGGTCGCGCCGGTGATGCCCGCAAGCTCCAAGGCACGGCTGTTCACCCATCGGTTGTGCTTAGCATCATCCTTGAGCAAGGCCGGCCGGCCACCGGTGGCCTGATCCAGCCGCGCCAGTGCCTGGGGCGTATTGATCTCGCTCAACAGGCCCGAACCCCAGCTGCCACCGATGACCCACTGGTCCGCAGCCAGCTTATCCGACCAGACCGCGACTGCCTCCAGGAACTCGTCCAGGTTGAGAGTTGGCGGAACGTTGAGCTCGAACAGGTCCATCTGCCCGGCAAGCATGTGATGATTGTGCACGTCCATCAGCCCGGGCATGATCGTGGCCCCGTCCAGATCGATAATTTCCATTTCCGGCCCACGCAGCGCCAGCGCATCCTCTCCGAGCGCGACAATCTTTCCTGCGCGGACGGCCATCGCATTGACTATGCGTTCATGCGGATCCAGCGTATGGATGGTGCCGTTGACCAAGAGAAGGCTAGGGGCGGTGTTCACGAGTGCAATCCTTTCGAAAGATACCAATCCGGGATGGCTCTCCACGGTTCAAGAAGTGATGCACGGCATATCCCGGCCGGTGCATTCATTCTCGCAAAGTCCGCCCCAAGGGCGTTGGCTTTAAGCGCATGCTTAGTTGGCAACGCACGCCAAACTCGCTCCGGGGCTAGAAACAGGAACCACGTCCCATTTGTTCTCCCTCCGGAGCACGATTCCGGAAAGCAAACTGGCAACTTGCGCATCGCCCTTGCGACAGCCTGCCTGTTATACAAGGGTGGAAGGACGAATGCGAAAGGAGCACACCTTGAAGAAAATCCTCATGGTCCTGACCAGCGTTTCCGAAATCGGTAATGACAAGGAACCTACCGGATACAACGTCGCCGAGGCCGCACATCCATGGAAGGTGTTCCGGGATTCCGGGCACTTCGTCGACTTCGCTTCCATTAAAGGCGGACAACCCCCGCGCGACACAGTGGACCAGGACGACCCGGTCCAGGTCCAGTTCACCCAGGACGAAACGACCCGTGCCGGCTTGTACAACACCGCCAGGGTTGAAGTCGTCGACCCCGAACAGTACGACGCCGTGTACCTCGTGGGAGGCCACGGCACCATGTGGGACTTCCCCAATAATGAGGGCCTGCAAAAGCTGGTCGGCGCTATCTACAACAAGGGCGGCGTTGTCGGTGCAGTCTGCCACGGCCCGGCCGGTCTGCTCGATGTCGAGCTGCATCATGGTTTGAAACTCTTAAGTGGCAAAACCGTTGCAGCATTCACCAACGATGAAGAAGTGGCCGTAGGCAAGGACAAGATCATTCCGTTCTTCCTGGCCGACAAGCTCACCGAGCAAGGCGCCACGCATATCGCCGCCGATAACTTCGAAGAGAATGTACAAGTCTCCGAACGCCTGGTCACCGGACAGAACCCAGCTTCCGCCGCAGGTGTCGCCAAGGAAATGGAAAAGCTCTTGGCCGAAGTGATCCACCAGGAGAAGGCCGCTGAAGCCGCAGCCGCCGAGTCCGAGGCCGAGGCCGAGGCACAATGAGCTAAGCCGTAACCCAGCCCGAAATCTCATGAAAAACGCTTGGATCCGTGTAGCTTCGCGGATCCAAGCGTTTTCGACTTCTACTGGACTTTATATAACGCATTCCGTACTCCATGCAACGCCATGCACCCCTTGCCGAAAGCGTGGCTGGTGATGCAAGCAGCTTGGAAAGCGTCTCGGATTGACCCGACAATACTCGTCAATCGATTGGGTCTGGTTCGCAACCTGGCCGTCCCTGCATCGCAAAAGCCTTCTCATACAGAGTGGCGCTCTCATCCGGCCAGCCTGGATCTCGCGGAACGACACCGGTAGCAGCCCAGAGCGTCTCCCTTAGCCACTGTGCGAATCCAGCTACACGGAAGTTGCCTACAGCGCCTGCATCCCCTTCAGCATGCTCAAGCAAGACAATTGCTCGCCTCATCCCACCGAGCTCGTTCTGAATGACGTTCCACAGCTCTTCATCCTTAGTGAACACAACGTCGTAGCTGTCTTCATCTTCTTCGGGAGGCCATTCCATCATTTCGCGTTCAACCGGCAAGGACCGGGAAGCAAGGAGCTCTGGGTCGGAAATATCGTAGGCTGCAACTACACGTGCCGAGTCTACATATTCATCGATGAGGTTGCCGGCGAACCTGGAGTAGTCGAAGGTCTTGCCACCCAACGAGGTGAGAAGTGCTGCAGCTTCCGACACGCGTGGAGCAGCGCCAACCCCGTAGTGTGCACGAGCAGCCTGCAAGAGTTCTTGGTAGTCAGTCATAGTTCCCCAATTCAAGCACTATTGGTGCCGCCAACAGTAGCTGGCGGCACCAATGCTTCGTGCAAGTTCTTTCCCAGGTCGAGCTTCCGTAGAAGAGATGAATGTCAGGGGTCCGCTTGTTGGGGTGGAAGTGCCACATGTACCCTTCTTGCCTCCTCCACTGATTTCGGGTCCACCTGGCGCCTTGCCGTCCTTAGTAGCTGCAGCTAGGGATTTTGCTTTGTTCCTGGAAAGCGCCCAAACGCCGTTGCCGTTCTTGCCACGGGTGACAGCCTTGGTTTTGGCCAGGCCCTTGGCGCTGATGAAGCTCTTATTGCTCTTGCGCGTTGCCGGGTAGTAATCGCGCTACTTCGATTTGCACTTCACCAGCTGCTGCCCGTGGTGGGAGCCTTGTCGAATCAACTTCGTGCGGCTCCCATCGCCAGTACTTTCCTTGCGGTTTCTCCATGCTGATCACCCAGGGCATTCCTGGAGGACGCAGCTGAACCAGCAACCGGTATCCGCCGGGGCCTGATCCCACCGGCACCGAAAGACGAGAGCAATGGCTCTCGCCCTTCGGTACACGACTATCAGGCTCTAGAATGCCAAGCCCAGGCGATTATTTGCCGGTACTGGCAACCCGTAGTTTCCGCGAAGCGTACTCTGCTCGTATTCAGTACGGAAAAGCTTGCGCTGCTGCAAAATCGGGACTACCTGCTCCGTGAATACTTCGAGACCTGCCGGCAAGACCGGAGCCATGATATTAAATCCATCGGCCGCTCCGGCTTTGAACCAGTACTCGATCCGGTCCGCCAGCTGCTCCGGCGTACCCGAGAACGTCTGGTGTCCCCGGCCAGGACCTAGCTCCCGGATGATCTGGCGAACCGTGAGCTTCCTTCGGTAACCCAGATCCAAGATGAGATCCCTTCGGGAGGTGGATTTCTCCTTGGCCACGGTATTCTCCAGCTCGGCGGGAAGTTCTCGGTCCAGGTCAAGGAGTGCCGGCTCCACATGCAACTGCTGGGCCAACGTATTCCTGGCGTATTCCGGCAGAATGAGCTCATCCAGGGAATCCGCCAATTCATTGGCTTCGGCTTCCGTGGAACCAAGGATGGGAACAATTCCTGGAAGGACTTTGACCGAATGCGCTGCTCGGCCGTTGCCTGCCGCCTTGTCTTTGATTTCCTGGTAGAAGTCCCTGGCAGACTCAAATGATTGGTGAGCGGTGAAAATGGCTTCAGCCCATCGCCCGGCGAATTCCTTGCCGGCGGCCGAAGCTCCCGCCTGGACGATCACCGGATGCCCCTGGGGCGACCGCGGGACATTGAGCGCTCCAGCAACCTGGAAGTGCTCCCCGATGTGGGCCGCGGAGTGTATCTTGCCCGGATCCGCCCAGATCCCGCTTCCCTTGTCAGCGACGACTGCATCCGGCTCCCAGGAGTCCCAGAGCTTCTTGACCACCTCCAGGAATTCCTCGGCGCGACGGTATCGTTGCGAGCTGTCCAATTGGGCGGATTGGGAGAAATTCCTCGCCGCTGCATCGCCTGCTGTGGTGACGACGTTCCAGCCCGCACGCCCATTGCTGATCACATCCAGGCTTGCAAAGCGGCGGGCAAGATTATAGGGGTCGTTGTAGCTGGTTGATGCGGTCGCTATCAGCCCAATGTGCCGGGTCAACGGGGCGATGGCAGAAAGCACTGTCACAGGGTCGAGGATTCCTGCAGGTCGTTGGGCGACCGGCCCTTGAAGCACTGGGCCGTCTGCGAAGAAGATCGCGTCGAGCTTCGCTTTCTCGGCCAGCTGCGCCAAACGGATGTAGTGGCCGATGTCCGTTCCGGCGAGGGGGTCGCTGAGCGGCAGGCGCCATGAGGATTCATGATGCCCGGTAGTCATCAAGAACGCGTTGAGAGTCAAAGTTCGTGTCATGGTTGTAGTCCCTTCGGTAGGAAGATTGTCTAGGCGCGAGCCCAGCGCGAGAAGTGGCGCTCCAGCGCTACAAGTGCTGCGTTGACCGTGAAGCCTAGGATGGCGACAGTGAGTATGGCTGCGTACATTTTCGGGATCAGGAAACTGGCTTGCGAATTGGTGATCAGGAAGCCCAGTCCAGCCTTGGCGCCGATCATTTCGGCGGCGATGAGCACCAGCACGGATGACGTTCCTGCCATCCGGACGCCGGTGAAGATGATGGGTACGGACGAGGGCAAGACAACTTTCGCGAAGATCTCGTAGCTGGTGAGCCCCAAGGTTTTTGCCGCCCTGATCAGCAAGGGATCTACGCTGCGTGCTCCAAGGATGGTGTTGAGAAGCACCGGGAAGAACGCCGCGTAGACGACAATCGATACTTTGGATACTTCGCCAATACCGAGAAGGAGCGTGAAGACCGGAAGCAACGCCAAGGCCGCGGTATTTCGGAATACCTCCAGCAACGGGTTGAGGAAATCGCCGACTTTCGAGAACCACGCGACGACCAATCCGACTGGCACGCCGATGAGGACAGCGAGCGTGAATCCTACGGCCGCCCGGCCTAGGCTTGCCAGGATGTGCGTGCCCAGATCCCCTGAGGCAATCATCTTCCCCAGTGCCTGCAGGACTTCATGCAAGGGAGGAAGAAAGACCCGGGATGATGGTTCCAGGACGAATTGCGGGACAAGCTCCCACACCAGGAGAAAACCGATGATCGCACCCGAACGGTACAGCGTTGACCGCAGTCTTCCGGCCAAACGCAGGAAAGGAGAAGGCCGGTTTGACTCCCCGGTGGAGCCCTGCAGGCGCTGGTCCGGTACGGCTAAGGTGCTCATGCTGGTACTCCTGGAGAAACGAGCGACTTGTGGCTCACCGGCGATTTGCCGGCACTGGGAGCGGACTCGTGAAGCAGCGTCCAGATGCGATGGCGGTAATCGCTGAATTGGGGAGCCGAGCGGATGTCATCAACACTGTGGCGCCCGTCGAGTTCAATGTTGATGATCTCCTTGATTCGTCCGGGTTTGGAGGACATCACCGCTACCCGCTGCCCCAGGTACACGGCTTCTTCTATGCCGTGCGTAATGAAGACAATCGTGGTTCGGGTGCGACTCCAGATATCTAGCAGCAAGTCCTGGAGTTGTTCGCGTGTTTGGGCATCCAGGGCGGCGAACGGCTCATCCATCAGCAGCACCTTGGGTTCATGGGCCAAGGCACGGGCTATGGCCACGCGTTGACGCATGCCGCCGGATAGTTCGTGGGGGTACTTGTCTTCCACACCCTGCAGGCCAACGAGTCGCAGATATTCGTTAGCGCGGATCCGCCTTCCCGATTTGTCCAGTCCCCGACCGCGACGGGCCTGGCTCTCCAGCCCCACCTCGACATTGGCCACTGCCGTGAGCCATGGGAAGAGCGCGTATTGCTGGAAGACTACTGAACGTTCCAGGCTGGGACCGGAGACCGGCTCGCCATCAACGAGAACTTCGCCCGAAGTTGGCGCGGCCAACCCGGCCAAGATATCCAGAAGAGTGGATTTGCCGCATCCGCTGGGGCCGACAAGGGTGAAGAATTCTCCGTCCTGGATCCGGAGATCCAGTGATTCAATGGCCGTGACGGCAGTATCTTCACTTGATCCGGAGCGGAGGAATTTCTTGCCCAAGTTCTTGATCTCAATGGTAGACATGCGCGATTACTGCCCTTCGTTTGCGAGGTCGTTGAATTCGTTGGTGTAGTACTCGCTGGGGGTGATTTCTCCTTCGAGAATCCCCGCGTCGTTGAGCCATTGCGCCCATCTGCTGAAGTCCTCATCTTCGATGGCTGCGTGTTCGCCCAAGCCATAGCCGTTGAAGTACTGCAGGGCTTCAACGTCGTCTCCGCGATCCCTGGATTCAACGATTGCGGTGAATCTCTTGATGACCTCTTCGCGCGGATGCGTCGAAGCCCAGTCCGCTGCTTTGGCAATGCCAGTGGCCAGGGAATGCGCTGCTTCAGGGTATTGAGCGATGAAATCATCCCGAAGGACGTACTCTCCGGCATCAAAGTTGCTGAAGACTTCCGTGTCCCTGAAAACTTCTCGCAAGCCGCCTAGCTTCACCGCATGCACTTGGGAAGCCCCGGAAAGAGCGCCAACGTCGACCTGATGGGTGCGAACGGCTTGTGCGGTGTCGGTAGGTGGCAATACGACCAGCTGCACCTGCTCGATCTCTTGCGGCGTCAGGCCTTCGGATTTCAGATAGCTGCTAACGACCGCTTCGGAATGAGCGCCCAAAGTATTGACTGCAATTGTCTTGCCAATGAGGTCCCTCGGTTCTTTGATGCCGCTGTCTTCGCTCGTGTAGAACCCGACAAAGTAGTCTGCATTGGAACCATAGGATGAGACCACCGCGGTGACAGGCGATCCAGCTTCCTGCAGCTTCACCACTGCTCCGGAGAACGCGCTGCCGATCTCGGTGGCGCCGGTGGCTGTGTTCTGGATCGCCGAGGGCCCGCTGGAGTTGTTGCCAACCCATTCCAAGGACACACCGTCAAGGTAGCCCAGGTCTTCAGCCAGCTCCGGAAGGATCACGGTATTGGCGCTTCCTTCGTAGCGGACGGTTATTGTGCCGTCAGGGTTCTCAAGATCCGTGCCGTGAGCTGACGCAGTGCATGAGGCTAAAAAGAACGCTGCTGCCGTCAGCCCCGCCGCCGTGCCCATGCTTCGAAAGTTCAACCGTTTGAAATTATTCATCCCTGTTCCCCTCTATTTCGCGCTTTTTCCGTGCTTGGTAGCCATGCAACCACTTGGGCGGCGCCTCGGAAAGGGCATGGAAAACTGGAGAAACGAGAAGAAACCTGAGGTCAAAGTGACCTTCAGGTTTCGGAAGATGTCGCGGGATGGCTCATTAGCCTTAGCCCAACGGTATGTGGCTCCACAGGAAGGTCAGATACCGAGATATTCGGGGCGGAATTTAATCCGGGGAAACCTTAGCGGGTGCGTCCAAGGTCGCTCCGACGCCTGTTCCGTCATGTGCTTGCCTGCGGGATGAGCCTGGGAGAGCAGGAATTCATCCGATTCTTGCCTCTGTCGATTACTGATCTTGATTCGTGCCGGCAAATCGCGAACACATGAGCGGCGTTGCCAAGGTCCGGAGGCAAAGAAAAATCCCCGACTCCTGAAGCGGAGACGGGGAATTTCTTGCTCTGAAGCAGAGGACTACTTGCGCAGGCCCAGACGCTCGATCAGCGAACGGTAACGCTCGATGTCGGTGTTCTTCAGGTAGCCGAGCATACGACGACGACGACCAACCAGAGCCATCAGGCCACGGCGGGTGTGGTGATCATGCTTGTGCATCTTCAGGTGCTCGGTCAGGTCCGAAATACGGCGGGACATGACGGCAATCTGAACCTCAGGCGAACCGGTGTCACCCTCGTGGGTAGCGTAAGCCTTGATGATTTCGTTCTTGATAGTGGCATCCAATGCCATAACAAACTCCTAGAGTTGGACCGCGTTCATAAGTCGGTGCGAACGTCGAGACGCTCACGGCGGAAACTCGCAACCGCGGACTGCAGCGAGAACCATCGTCAATCATATCACCGACGGGTGCGCCGGCGGGACCTCCAGGCATGGGTGAGATAGGGCACCTGCACCTTTGCGTCCTGCTCGTGCCCCAGATGCTCCTGCCAATACCAGGCCAAGTTCGCTTCCACCTTGGCGCGGGTAGTTTCTGAAGACTTGCGGTAGTAGCTGCGGGATTTGGTCAGCTCGACGATCTCGTGGAAATCCAGTTCCATGGACCAATGCCAGATGCCATGCTCCGGCTTCTGGAACTGGGGTCCCAACGGCGGCTCCAGCTCCGGCCGGTGCACATCGCCGGCATGCATGATGCGTGCCAAGCGGTGAACCCAGGGAATGGCGACATCCAGCTGATTCCACAGCAGGGTGAGCCAACCGCCATCATGGAGCAATCGGGCCGCTTCGGCACTGGCTTGAGGGTGGTCCACCCAGTGCCATGCCTGGGCATAGGTCACCAGGCCAGCGCTATCGGCCTCCAAGCCGGTCGCTTCACCTGCGGCGCAGGTTACCTCGATCGCCGGCAGCCGCTTGGACAGGACCGAGAGCATTTCTGCCGATGGGTCTACGGCCCTGACTTCCAGGCCTGCACGGATGAGCTGTTCGGTGAAGATCCCCGAACCGCAGCCGATGTCAATGGCACTCACCGGTCGGTGCTGCAGCGTGAATTCCAAGGCTTCCTGCGGATAGGAAGGACGGATCTTGTCGTAGCTTTCGGCATCGGCTTGGAAAGCGGAAGCTAATTCATCGCGGCGCTGGGCGCCCACGACGAAGGCCCGCTGCGGCAATGATGGTATCTCAGCCATGATTCCTAGTGGCGTTCTATAGCCAGCACCGCACGGGCCTGGTCAACGTCCTCGGTCATCTGCTCAATGAGGGCTTCGATGCCGCGGTAGGCAACCATCGGACGCAGGTGGGAAATGAACTCAACGACAATCTGCTGTCCGTACAGATCGAAATCTTCCACGCCTTCTTCGGGGCGGTCAATCACGTGGGCTTCAACCACTCGGGAGACGCCATCGAAGGTGGGGTTCGACCCGACGGAAATTGCTGCTGGCCAACGCACCTCGGCCTCGTCGATCACCCAGCCGGCATAGACCCCATCGGCGGGGATGATGCCGGTGGCTTCGGTGTCCAGATTCGCGGTGGGAAATCCCAGCTCGCGTCCACGGGCATGGCCATGGACTACTTCTCCGCGCATGCGATGCGGCCGGCCGAGGATCGCGGCGGCAGCTTCGACATTGCCGGCGGCTAGTTCTTCACGGACCCAGGTCGAGGACAAGCGGCGCTTGTCCCCTACGTCTTCGACACCTATGACTTCAAAACCGTATTTGGTGCCCAGTTCCTGCATGTAGCTGAAGTCCCCGGAATTGCCGCGGCCAAAACGCACATCATGCCCGACCACAACGGCCACGGCATTCAGCTTCTCTACGATGATGGAGCGAACGAACTCTTCAGCGCTCTGGTCCGCGAATTCCAGGGTGTAGTGGATCATCAGCGTGGCATCCAGGCCAACGCTGGCCAAGGTGTCCACGCGGTCAGCCAGACCCATGATCAATTCAGGAGCATCATCGGGACGGTGCACCAGCGCTGGGTGCGGGTCGAAAGTGATCGCTACCGATTGAGCCGAGCGTGCTTTGGCCTGCGCGACAGCTGCATCCAGCACCTCGCAATGGCCCAGGTGGACACCATCAAAGTTGCCAATGGTCACGACAGTGGGAGCCATATCCGCGGGGACGGCATCCAAGCCCTTCCAATAGTGCACTTTGCTCCTTCAGAAATTCTGCTGCGGTGGATGGAAAACCCACCGTGGTAATTCTTGCACGTCTTTAGGCGTGACGCTCATTACGGTTACGGTACAGCCACCACAAGCCGACAATCGGCAGCACCAGTGGAACGTAGCCGTATCCTTCGCCGAAACCGCTCCACACCGACGGATGGGCGAAGTCTTCGGGGTGGGTCAGCGACAAGATGCCGACCACGATCACGCCTGCCAATTCAACGGCTACCGCCCAGAGCGAAACCAGCCAGGCACCACGCTTGGCTGAAGACAGCGAGAATGTGGCAAGGATATAGACCAGGCCAGAAAACAGCGACAGGCTGTAGGCGATCGGCGCTTCGTCGAATTTGCTCATGATCTGGTACACCGCGCGCACGCTCGCCGCCAGGGCGAGGATGCCGTACACGGCAATGATCACCCGGCCCAGTCCGGTGGACCGGCTTGGCTTGGGGGCCTTATTGGTGCTGCGCGCCTGAGCGGCCTGCATGATTCGCGAATTTCGCGGCTTTTCACCCATGTGAGTACTCCTACTGCCAGATCTGTTCCATGCGGAACACCATTACGAAGGTGACGGCGGCCGACGCGGCCAGCACGGCGTTGGACCAACGGCTCTTCTCGCTGATCGCCCAGAAGAAGGCCACCGGCGGCATGATCAGCGCTGTGATGAAGTAGCCCCAGAATTCCACCGGGTCGCCTTGCACCGCATTTCCCCCGACCTGGCGGATCGCGGCCGCGATGCCGTAGGCAATCAGGAAAAGCTCGGTGGCCACCGCACCGATCAGCGCCCAGTCATCCGGGTGCTTGCGGATAGCGGTTGCGATAACTGCCACCAGCAATGCCAGTGCGCAGACCACCGCTCCGGCGATGAAGAATCCATTGACGGCAATCAAGCCAGTTCCTTTCGGGATTACTTAGCGGTGAAGACCAAGGCCGTACGCGCCTTGTCGCCCTTGTCTTCCAGCAGTGCGACCAGCACGCCATTGGGAGCGAAAGCCGCAACGGTCTGGCCTTCGGCAATGTCCATGCCCAGATGCGAGGCGGGGATGGTGCGGCCGAAAGACAATTCCACGGCTTCGTCGACGCTGACCGTGCGGTTCGGGAACAGCGCGGCAGCAGCCTTTTCGATTGGGAGAATCTCGAATTCCCCGGCCAGCTGCTCCAGGGTGCGGGTGAGCTCGATCTTGTATGGGCCCACCTCGGTACGGCGCAGCGCCGTCAGGTGCCCGCCAACGTTCAATGCTTCGCCCAGGTCGCGGGCCAACGCCCGGATGTAGGTTCCAGAAGAGCACGATACCGTGACGTCGACGTCGAGGATCTTGCCGCCGTTTTCGCGGCGCACCTCATGGATCTCGAACCGCGAAATGGTGACCGGGCGGGCCTTGAGTTCTACCTGTTCGCCAGCGCGCACGCGAGCGTAGGAACGCTTGCCATCGACCTTGATGGCCGAGACCGAGCTCGGGATCTGCTCGATGTCTCCGCGCAGCTGGGCGATCTCGCGCTCGATGTCTTCGTCGCTGACCGCCGCGGCGATGCGCTCGGAAATGATTTCGCCTTCGGCATCGTCCGTGACGGTGTTCTGCCCCAGCCGGATGGTGGCGGTGTAGGTCTTGTCGTGGCCGACGATGTAGGTCAGCAGCCGGGTTGCCTTGTTCACGCCGATAACCAGCACGCCGGTGGCCATGGGGTCCAGGGTGCCGGCGTGGCCGACTTTCCGAGTCCCTGCAAGTCTGCGGATGCGACCGACCACATCATGGGAGGTCATTCCCTGCTCTTTGTCGACTAATACGAGGCCTGAGGCCTGCTCTTGCGTGTTCTGCCCGGCTTTACTCACGCCTTCCAGTATATGGCTTGTGCGGAGAATAAGGCTGTCGCTGGTTCCAAGCGTGGCAGATCCCACTTGCAGCCTATTTCCATGAGCCGGCAATGCTCCGGGACAGGGCCCGCCAGCCCGCGGATCCGGCAGCTTCACGGCCTGCCAGCAAGACGAAAAAAAATTTCCAAGAGAATCCAATCCGTCGGGCAACCTGCCCCGAATGCTCATTGACAACCTGATCCGCACGGACAGGAAAAGGACCGACGACATCAGTCGCGGCGAAGCAAGGAGAAAATCATGAAGCGCACATACAGCAAAGTCGCTGGAGCATTCGGGCTCATCGCAGTCGCCGCCATGGGACTGAGCGCCTGCTCGACCGGTTCGGAAACCATGGAATCGCCCACGGCGTCCGCCTCGGAAAGCAGCTCGCCCATGGCCAGCGAATCGGCAATGGATCCAGCAAGCAATCTTGTGGGCAAGGGTTGCGCGGCCTACGCCGAAGCAGTCCCGACCGGTGATGGCTCGGTAGCCGGAATGGCCCAGGATCCAGTGGCCGTCGCTGCCTCGAACAACCCGCTGCTGACCACCCTGACTTCTGCAGTCTCCGGTGAGCTGAATCCTGATGTCGATCTCGTCGATACCCTCAATGGCGGCGAATTCACCGTCTTCGCACCGGTTGACGACGCCTTCGCGGCAATCCCGAAGGATGACCTGTCCGCAGTTGCCAAGGATGCCGACACCCTGACCAGCATCCTGACCTACCACGTCGTTTCCGGCCAGATTGCACCAGATGATCTTCCCGGAACCCACGCAACGGTCCAGGGCGAAGAGGTGGAAGTCACCGGTAGCGGCGACGATCTGGAAGTCAACGGGGCTTCGGTCATCTGCGGCGGCGTGCAGACCGCCAACGCAACCGTGTACCTGGTGGACACCGTCCTGATGCCACCGGCAAAGAAGTAGTACAGCAAGAATCATCAAGGCCGCTGGCATGAAGGTGGTGCATGGAATACCTTCCAGGCATCACCTTCGCCGGTGCAACGGGAACCTGGTTCCCTTGGACGGATCTTTTCGCAAAACGCCACGCCACAGCAGATAGCCGCTTAGCCACAGATGCATGAGACCCTAGGATTCATGAGTTCCAATAGACTCGATGCCATGGAAGACGATTCCGTGAAAACGCCAGACGTCCTGCTGCAACAGGTCGCGCTGGGAGATGAATCTGCCTTCGAATCGCTCTATGATGCCATGGCTTCACGGGTCTTCGGACTCGTGCTGCGGGTGCTTCGCGATAATGCACAGAGCGAAGAAGTCACCCAGGAAGTGTTTGTCGAAGCGTGGCAACAGGCAAGGCGCTTTGATCCGGCGCGTGGCACGGCAGCATCATGGCTGCTGACTATTGCCCACCGCCGGGCCGTCGACCGGGTGCGAGCAAGCCAAGCGAGCCAGGACCGGGATTTGCGCGTTGGAATCAAGGAATTCCAGGACAGCTACGACGACGTGGAAGAGAATGCCATCTTGCACGACGAGACCATGCGCGTAGCCCAAGCCCTGCAGCGGCTCACCGCCCCGCAACGCGAGGCGATACACCTGGCCTACTTCGGCGGATACACCCACACGGAAGTCGCAGAGCTGCTGAAAATACCGGTGGGAACCGCGAAAACGCGAATACGCGATGGAATGGGCAAACTTCGAGAACTGATGGGAGCGGCGTAATGGACAAGCACGAGAACGAGCTGACCGACAGCTTCGCCCTGGATGCTCTGGGAGACAAGGAACGCGAAGCCCTCCAGCGTGGGGGTCCCGACTCTGCCCAGGCACGCCGGGAACTGGATGCCCTGCAGGAAACTGCTGGACTGCTCGGCTTGTCAGCGCAACCGGTCAATCCTCCGGCCCGGCTGAAGAACAACATCATGGCCGCTATCCGCACTACCGAGCAATTGGCACCTGTGCAGGAGACGGCCCTCGATCACGACGGCGCCCAGGCACAGGACCCAATAGCTCCTGCTGAACCAGCTGCTCCTGCTGAACGGGAAACCGAAACCGCTGCAACGCACCAGGCCCCGCAAGCTGGCGCAGAACGCGGCCCGCAGCGCTTCTTCGCCTTGGCCGCCGGCGTCCTGCTGCTCGCAGCGGTGGCTCTGGGCGGCTTGGCCATCAACCAGAATTCCCAGCAGCGCGAGCTGGAAAGCCAGATGGCCGCCATGGCCTCGCATCAAGAAGAGCTCAGCCGGATCCTGGCTGCCCCGGATGCCAAGTCGAAAACGCAGACACTGGACGACGGCGCGCGAATCACGCTGTCCTATTCTGCCGACGAAGGCCTGATGGCGGTGTCCACCTCGGGCATGCCAGCCCTGTCCAGCGACAAGGGCTACGAGCTGTGGCTGATCTCGGCAGAAGGGGCGGTTCCTGCGGGAATGCTCACCGGCGGTGATGCCAACGGCATGATCATGGTTTCGGATCCAATGAAGGGCATCACGCACTTCGGGATCACGGTCGAGCCGGCCACCGGCTCCCCTGCCCCGACAACAGACCCCATCATGGTCCAATCGCTGTGAGCGTGCGGAAGTTCTTGTAGCCTGTTCCAATCCGCAATGCTGCCCGTTCCGAAAACACTGTGAGAAGTTGTTCCCCTGCATTCTGCAGGGGAACATGGACCGCAACGCATGAGGTGAGTGGCAGTGGGCATTTGGCAGAAGCGCAGCAGCAGTAAACTCGTATTCCACGCGGTGGCTGGAATTTGCTCGGCCGCAATCATGTTTGCCGTGGCCCAATTCGCCTCGGCATTTTTCAACAATGCATCCTCGCCGTTTTTCGCGCTGGGTTCAGCCATCATCGACCTGACTCCCCCATGGCTCAAGGACTTCGCCATCGCGACCTTCGGGACCAATGACAAGTTGGCGTTATTCATTTCCATCGGTGCAGCCGCCGCAGTCCTGGCGGCGATGATCGGCCTGATCGCCAAGCGAAGTTTTGCGCTGGCCTGCACGGCCATCATCGGCTTGGCCGTACTGCTCTCCAGTGCCGTGGCCGCTCGTGCTTCCACCAGCCTGCTGGATATCATCCCGACGGTACTGGGCGCGATCGCCGGTATCGGGCTTCTGCAGTGGCTGACCCGGCTGGCTGTGGCCGCGGCCCCAAGGCAGGACGAGGGCGCCACCGCGACGGGTCCAAGCCGCAGGAAGTTCTTGATAGGCGCAGCCCTGTCCCTGGCCGCCGCGGCCGTCTCCACCGGTGTTTCCACCTCGCTGTCGGCGTCGCGGAATATGGCCGCCGCCGCACGCAAGGCCTTGCGCCTGCCTGCGGCCCGGACCAAGGCGGAACCCCTGCCCGAAGGGGTGCAGGTAGAAGTAGCGGACATGCCCCGCTTCGTGACTCCCAACCAGGATTTCTACCGCATCGATACCGCGCTTTCGGTGCCGCAGATCGACCCGAACCAGTGGTCGCTGCGCGTGCACGGCATGGTGGAGAAGGAATTCACCGTGAACTTCGACGAACTGCTGGGCGAAGAACTCGTGGAAACCTATCTGACGCTCACTTGCGTGTCGAATCCCGTCGGCGGCGATCTGGTAGGCAACGCGAAATGGCTGGGCTACCCGCTGCGTAAGCTGCTGGAGCGCGCGGTTCCGCAGGCCGGCGCGGATATGGTGCTTTCGACTTCGCACGACGGTTTCAGTGCCTCCACCCCGCTCCAAGCGCTCACCGACGACCGGATGGCTTTGCTGGCCATCGGCATGAACGGCGAGCCGCTGCCTTTCGAGCATGGTTTCCCGGTGCGCATGGTGGTTCCAGGTCTCTACGGCTACGTGTCGGCCACCAAATGGGTGGTCGATTTGGAAGTGACGCGGTTCCAGGACAAGGCGGCCTACTGGACTACTCGCGGCTGGTCCGAACGCGGTCCAATCAAGATGTCTTCCCGCATCGATACCCCTCGCCCGTTCGCCCAGGTGCCTGCCGGAGAAGTCGTCTTGGGCGGAACTGCATGGGCGCAGACCCGGGGCATTTCGCGTGTGCAGGTGCAGATCGATGACGGACCGTGGGCAGATGCCCAACTGGCGACCGAAGCCTCGTTGGATACCTGGCGGCAGTGGCGCTTCGTATGGAAGGACGCAGCACCCGGAACGCACTCGGCAACCGTCCGCGCCTATGATGCACAGGGCAAGTTGCAGACCAGCGAGAAAGCCAACCCGGTGCCCAATGGCGCCAGCGGCTGGCAGCGCCTGCAATTCACCGTGCAGTAGCTCCGGGGCACCGGTGGGTTGTTCACACTGCTGCCGACTGCGACCGGGGCTGGCTGGCCTGTTGGGCGCCGCCTTTGGCTTAGCTCCTGGCTCAGCGGGCATGGCCCCGGCAGGCTAGTGGCTGCGCAGCGTCTTGATGACCTTCTCGACCCGGCGCGTCCTGGTGTCCTCGCCGCGGGCAGCCACGATGGGGTCCACGTGGCCGCGCTGCTTGCTGTAGGACAGCTTGTTCCAGGCGTCCAGCAGCTCTGGCTCGGCGGAGAGCAGCACGGCCAGCGGTTCGGGGATTTCGACGGTGCGCGGTTCCTCGTCCAGTTCGAGTTTCACGCTGATTTCATCGCCCGCACCCTTGCCCGTGGCAGCACGGGTCTCGGAGCTGAAGGAAATGAGGAACTGCCCGTGCATGGAGGAAATGCTGTTCCGGTACGTGTAGTCCCCGTCAATGCACACGATGACCGGCACGCGCTTGCCGCGGCCGAATCCGAGCACGATGCCATCGGGAACCACGATACCCACGTTGTTCCCGCCGGTTGCGCTCAATGTTGTGGTGAATTCTGGCATGTGCTGCACCTTTGGTCGGATCCGGCGGTTTCTGATCACGCTATCCCACCATCTTCCCGGCGACCAGCCTTCGGCAGGGATTCGCGCTTCGCTGTGAGGGTAATCGAGGCCAACGCATAACGCCCCGGCCAGCACGCAATGCGTGCTGGCCGGGGCGTTGGTCCAGTCAGGATGAAGCCCAGAAGCCCTTAGGCTTCTTCGGCGTCCTCGTCCTTCTTGTACGGGTCCTGGTCTCCGGCGAAGTCCTTGCCTTCGCGCAGAGCTGCAACCTCGGCGTCCTTCTCGCGGGCCTTGGCCAGCAATTCCTCCAGGTGCGAGGCACCCTCGGGGATTTCGTCGGCGACGAATGCCAGCGTCGGGGTCAGGCGGATGGTCAGATTGCGGCCCAATTCCTTGCGCAGGGCACCGCCACGCTTTTCCAGCATGGTAGCGATGTCCTTCTTCATCTCGTCATCGCCAAAGACGGTGTAGTACACCGTAGCGTGCTGCAGGTCGTTGGTGACGCGAGCGTCGGTCACGGTGACGTTGTCAATGCGCTCGTCCTTGATGACGTTGCGCAGCGACTGGGCCATGAGGACCTGTACGCGCTTAGCCAGGCGTGCGGCGCGGGCTGAATCAGCCATGGTTTTCTCCTAATGGTTCAAAACTCGTGGGCGCTTGACCAAAGCTTATCGGTCAAACGCCCACGAATCAGTGAGTCACACTGCTAATTGCTTGTCGGCAATTAGTCGCGTGGCTTTTCGCGCATCTCGAAGGTCTCGATGATGTCGCCTTCCTTGATGTCGTTGAACGACCCCAGGCCGATACCGCATTCGAAGCCCTCGCGGACCTCGGTGACATCGTCCTTTTCGCGGCGCAGCGAATCGATGTTCAGGTTGTCGCCCACGACGTTGCCGTCGCGTACCAGGCGAGCCTTGGTGTTGCGCTTGATGGTGCCCGAGCGGATGATCGAACCGGCAATGTTGCCGAACTTCGAGGAGCGGAAGACCATGCGGATCTCGGCGGTGCCGAGGGCCACTTCTTCGAACTCCGGCTTGAGCATGCCCTTGAGCGCATTCTCGATGTCGTCGATAGCGGAGTAGATGACCGAGTAGAAGCGCATGTCGACGCCCTCCTTGTCGGCCAGTTCTGCCACGCGCTCGGCTGGGCGGACGTTGAAGCCAATGATGATGGCGTTGTCCACGGTTGCCAAGTTGACGTCGTTTTGGGTGATCGCACCGACACCGCGGTGGATCACGCGCAGCTGCACATCGTCGCCGACCTCGATCTTCATCAGCGAGTCTTCCAGTGCTTCAACAGCACCGGAAGCGTCACCCTTGAGGATCAGGTTCAGGGTATCGATCTTGCCATCGGCAACAGCCTTGTCGAAGTCTTCCAAGGTGATGCGCTTGCGGCGCTTGGCCAGCATTGCGTTGCGCTCTGCGGTTTCGCGCTTGTCAGCGATCTGGCGGGCGGTGCGCTCGTCTTCGGTGATCAGGAAGCCGTCGCCAGCACGCGGGACCGAGGACATGCCCAGGACCTGTACCGGACGCGATGGCAGTGCCACGTCGAGGTTTTCGCCGTTCTCGTTGAACATTGCACGCACGCGGCCGTGGGCGGTGCCCACCACCATGGTGTCGCCAACGCAGAGGGTACCGGACTGGACCAGGACGGTAACAACCGAACCGCGGCCCTTATCCAGGTTCGCTTCAATGGCCACGCCACGAGCGGACTTGTCCGGGTTGGCCTTGAGCTCAAGCACGTCCGAGGTCAGCAGGACAGCGTCCAGCAGCTCGTCGATGCCCTGCTTCTGCAGTGCCGAAACCTTCACGAACATGGTGTCGCCACCGTATTCTTCTGGAACCAAACCGTATTCGGTCAGCTGGCCCATGACCTTGTCAGGGTTGGCGCCTTCCTTATCGATCTTGTTCACAGCGACGATGATCGGCACGCCGGCAGCCTGTGCGTGGTTCAGTGCTTCCACGGTCTGCGGCATGACGCCGTCATCCGCGGCGACAACCAGCACGGCCACGTCAGTGACCTCGGCACCACGGGCACGCATGGCGGTGAACGCCTCGTGGCCCGGGGTATCGATGAAGGTCATTGCGCGATCGCGGCCCTCATGGATGTGGTTGATCTGGTACGCACCGATGTGCTGGGTGATGCCGCCATGCTCGCCCTCGATAACGTTCGACTTGCGGATAGCATCCAGCAGTCGGGTCTTACCGTGGTCGACGTGGCCCATGATGGTGATGACTGGGGCGCGCTCTTCAAGCACGTCTTCGCCTTCAGCCTCAAGTTCGGCGTCCAGGTCCAGGCCGAAGCCTTCGAGCAGTTCCTTGTCTTCGTCCTCAGGGGAGACGACAAGCACCTTGTAGCCCAGCTCTTCGCCGAGTACCTCGAAGGTTGCCTCATCCAGCGACTGGGTGGCGGTAGCCATTTCACCGAGGTGGAACAGTACGGTCACCAGTGCTGCTGGGTTCGCGCCAATCTTGTCGGCGAAGTCGGTGATCGACGCGCCGCGGCGCAGACGGATCTCGGTGTCGCCGTTGCCGCGTGGAACATTCACGCCGCCCAATGACGGAGCACTCATCTGCTCCAATTCCTGGCGCTTTGCACGCTTGGACTTGCGCTGCTTGCCGCGACCGGCGCCTCCCTTGCCGAAAGCACCGCCAACGCCACCGCGACCGCGTGGTGCACCTGGGCGGAAGCCGCCACCGGTACCGCTGCCGCCACCGCTGCCGCCACCTGGGCGACCGCGGCCGCCGGCACCTGCACCTGGACGTCCGCCGCCTGCTGGCGCTGGACGATCGGTGCGGTTAGGCATCATGCGCGGGGTTGCCGTGGTACCTGCGCCAGCACCTGGGCGTGGACCGCCGGCACCTGCTGGGCGTGGGCCACCTGCGCCGGCTGGGCGTGGAGCGCCCTGGCCTGCTGGGCGTGGACCGCCGGCACCTGCTGGACGTGGACCGCGCTGGCCGTCACGCGCCGGACGTGGACCGCCCTGGCCGTCACGAGCCGGACGTGGACCGCCGGCACCTGCTGGGCGTGGACCGCGCTGGCCGTCGCGTGGTGGGCGAGGACCGCCCTGGCCGCCTTCGCCGCGCATACCCTGCTGCGAGGAGAACGGGTTGTTGCCTGGGCGTGGACCGCCCGGACGAGGTGCGCCTGGACGTGGGGCACGACCGCCTTCGCGGTTGCCGCCACCACGGCGTTCGCCGGACTCAGCGCCGCGCATACCCTGCTGGGAAGAGAACGGGCTGTTGCCTGGGCGTGGAGCGCCTGGCTTCGGAGCTGGCTTGGCACCTGGCTTCGGTGCCGGGGCTGCACCTGGCAATGGAGCGCCAGGGGTTGCCTTCGCGACCGGAGCTGCAGGCGCCGCAGGTGCGGCTGGGGCAGCTGGGGCTGCAGGAGCCGGAGCTGCCGCAGCTGGCTTAACGCCTGGCTTCGGGGCCGAGGCACCTGGGGTAGCAGCCGGCTTGGAAGCCGACTTCGGTGCTCCAGGGGTCGCTGGCTTGGCGGCGGCTGGCTTGGCAGCAGCTGCTGGCTTAGCGGCACCGTTGGAACCTGGGAATGCGTCGCGCAGCTTGCGCGCTACTGGCGGTTCAACGGTCGAGGATGCCGAGCGAACGAATTCGCCCATGTCCTGCAACTTGGTTAGTGCTTCTTTTGAAGTGATTCCGAGCTCTTTAGCGAGCTCGTGAACGCGGGGTTTAGCCACATCTCTCCTGTGTCGATGTGATCTGCTCAAACCCCGGTATCAAAAGATAAATCTTTAGATCAGCGGTCTGGCAGATCAGCTGTGTAATTCGTGAAATTCTTCCGTCGCACGGTGGATCACGCAGAACTGATTGTTCATCGTTGTGCGCTCAGCATTGCCGACTCATCGGGTTGCCATCAGATTTCTGACCCGCTTTCATCATGTTTGCCAGATAGCTGGTTGCTTGCCAGCTGATCTTCGTATGCAGTGAATTCCTGCAGCACCTGCGAATCGTCTACCGCAGACCTGAAGGCCCGCGCGAACGCCCGGCGCTGCACCGCTTGCTGCACACACTTTTCGGTCCCGTGGGTCCAAGTGCCCCGCCCGGAAGCGGAACCCTGTTGATCCAAACTCACCGCATGCAGCGGTGTACCGTCTTTCAGGACCCAACGGAGCAGCTCATTTTTACTGGTTACGGTTCGACAGCCAATGCACGTGCGTTGCTGATGCAGCTTCATGCGAGCGCCGTCGCCACCTTCCCTAGTTATTACGAGCCATCTACTAGTCTAGCGCGTTTGGACGCCATAGCACGCATGAGTTGTGGCTCACACGCAGCTAGGCTTCCAACACGCTGAACTGGAATTATTTCCCGCAGCTGCTTAGAGCTGCGGTTCCTTGCCGCCCGAGGCAGCCAGGATGTCAATGCGCCAGCCGGTCAACTTGGCAGCAAGGCGAGCGTTCTGGCCTTCCTTGCCGATTGCCAGCGAGAGCTGGGAGTCGGGAACAACCACGCGAGCACGGCGTTCGGCTTCGTCCAGGATCTCTACCGAGACGACCTTCGATGGAGACAGGGCCGCGGCGATGAACTTCGCTGGATCCTCGTTGTAGTCAACGATGTCGATCTTCTCGTCGTTCAGTTCGTTCATCACGGCGCGCACGCGGGTTCCCATTTCACCGATGCAAGCGCCCTTGGCGTTGACACCGGCCTTGGTTGCGCGCACAGCAATCTTGGTACGGTGGCCAGCTTCACGAGCCAGTGCCTCGACCGTGACGGTGCCGTCAGCGATTTCTGGAACTTCCATTTCGAACAGCAGGCGAACCAGGTTCGGGTGGGAACGGGACAGGGTAACGGCTGGGCCCTTGTTGCCGCGCTCAGCGGAAACAACGTAGGCGCGCAGGCGGTTTCCGTGCTGGTACTTCTCGCCTGGGGACTGCTCAACTGGTGGCAGCAGCGCTTCCAGATCACCGATCTTGACCTGCACCATATGCGAGGAGTAGCCCTGCTGGATGACGCCGGAGATCAGGGTGCCAACGCGGGCTGCGAACTCGCCGACAACCTGCGCATCTTCAGCTTCACGCAGGCGCTGCATGATTACCTGGCGGGCGGTGGAGGCGGCGATGCGGCCGAAACCGTGCGGGGTGTCGTCGAATTCGCCCAGCAGCACGCCGGCGTTGTCGCGGTCCTCTACCAGGATCGCCACATGGCCGTTGCTGCGCTCAATGTGCGCGCGGGCGCCAGGCATGGCGCCTTCGGTCTTGTTGTAAGCCAGCAGCAGTGCCGACTCGATGGTCGGAATCAAAACATCCATTGGGATGTCGCGGTCTTTTTCCAGGATGCGCAGCGCATTCAGATCGATATCCACGCTTAGCCCTCCAAATCTTCAGTATCGGCAGTGTCAAATAGTGCGTCATCGAAGTTCAGCTCTGGATCGACAACAGCTTTACGGATATTTTCGAAGGCATAGGCCGCAGGATCGAGCACCTTGACCTTCATGCCCTTCTTGGCCGGCTCGCGGTGCTCAGCAATCAACACGTCGCCGTCGTTGACCTCAAGCAGGCGCCCGCGAAGCTTCGTGCCGTCGGCCAGCGAAATCTTGACCATGCGGTTGAGGGCGCGGATCCAGTGGCGCTGGGCAGTCAATGGGCGGGAGAGTCCTGGGGAACTGACTTCGAGTTCGTAAGGAGCCGACGATGCGTAGACGGCGTCCTTGTCCAGAGCGTTGGAGATGGTGGTGGTAACTTCACCAAGTTCATCGAGAGTCAGCGTTTCGTGACCGTCGGCCTTGTCGACGATGATCTGCACGATCATCTGCTTGCCGGAGGGACGCAAGGCGACTTCCTCCAGGAGAAGCCCGTGGGATTCTACTTCCTTGGAGAGCAATGCAGTCAGACGCTGCGCTTCCTGTTCGGTATCGGCCGGCATTCCGGTCATGGATATCCTCCCACGCTATTCGATGTTGTCCGTTAAGCCTATATTGCGTTCCGCTCATTGAGAACATCTAAACGGGCACAGGTGAAGGAACTCACGCCCATTTTCTATCCATCGTGGCGCTCGACACCGCTATTGCCCTCTTTACCTGCATTGATCATGGCATGATCGAAACGCTATGACTGAAAAATCGCCCCATTCCGCCCGTCGCACCGACAGGCAAGTACGCCGCGCTCCAGGCTGGATTGCTCCGGTACTGGCTGGTGCAGTTGCCGTTGCCGTGACGTGGGGCATTGGCAGCACCATCTTCCGAGGCGCCCTGGTGGAGCGGGGCCTGCCCGAACAGGTCAATGAGGCCAGCGCCGATGCCCGCATGACGTGGGAATACGGAGCAAAGCTGGCAGACCTGGCATCTCAGGCCCAAGCCTTGGCCCAGCTGGCACCCGAGGATAACGCTTCGAGGCTATCCGCATTGGCGACTTCCTTGTCGCAGGGGTCAGCGGTGCTCGGTGAATTGCGCTTCGACGACCAAGAGCCTGCGGCATTGCCGCAAACCTTCTCCCCCGACGCGCTGGTTGCGCTTGCCACGAATGTCGCCGACGCATCGTCAGCGATGCCTGCCTTTGCAGAACCGTCGCTGTCCAGGGATTCGAAGCTGGCCCAGATTGCTTTCCAGATCAATCTGGACGCCCGCAGCGCTGTTGCATCTTTGGGAGAAGAGCGTGATGTGGACTTGGCCTTGCCACTGAGTGCAGTCTCGGGTGAAGAAGAGCAGAAAGACCAGCCAGTAGCCTGCCTGCCTAATGAGGAGCTGCTGGACCCCGCGAAGGAAATCACCGAAGCGCAGAACATCGAACCAACGGCCGTCGCCCGGGCCCTGGACCGCGGCTATGCACTAGATTTCCTTCTGCAGCTCACGGCTGCACGTGGTGCCGACAGCGCCAAGGAAGCCGTCGAAGCTCGACGCAGCGAGCTGGGACGCCAGCTTCGCGGCCTGCGCGCGGCCGTTGACGAACAGTGCGCAGACCTGCGTGAACCCGCCTATGCGCTACCCGAAGGCGGCCTCGAAGACCTGGCTGCCCTATCCGCGGAAGCCGAAGGGGATTTTGCTGATGCATTGGTCGTAGCAGCGGGCGTTAGCGATGGTGCAGCCGGCGCAAAAATTTCCGCCGTCGCTTTCCAGACTCTCAATGGCCAGCAGGGATCGAATGAGGAATACCGCATCTTGGAGACTGGCGAAGTCGGCAAATAGTTTTGGATTCAGCTAGAATTTAGCCGTATTTCACGTTTCGTTGAATTATCACGAAATAATCACGACTGCTAATTGCCCTGAGTCGAAATAGAGCACGGGTTCGGGTAGAGCCAAAACAGCGCGAGGCGCACTAAAATTCACGGATGATCCGTAATTTCCATCCGCACTATAAGATATAACCCGCATATGGCATGCGGGTTTTGCGCGGTATTACTCGAAACCAATTTATCAACGACCACCATTTCCTCCGCCATGGAATGACTCCAAAGATATATGAATCTCGTTCCTATTCACTTGCTCTCGATATTCGCGCCGAAAGGGGCTATCGTGAATAACAAGTGCTTGAGATACGGAATTTGGCTCCAATAACACGGAGCGGAATTCTCCGCTTTCTTCCACTTATTGGGGAACTAACAACTTGTGGCTAGGTCGTCAATTGGAGGTTGGGTAATGTCAGGTCAATTCATGCGTTCGAAGACAGCAGAACTGGTCAGCGAAGTGATCGGCTCAAGGCAAGGTCGGGCGCAACTCAGTTCACATGGTTGGGTCCAGGGCATGCCTATTGTCATTGCGCAACCTGAGGAAACAGTCAACGACGTCATGTCGCTCGTGGCCGCGCATCAGCCACCAGCGCTGATCGCTACTCTCGATCCGGCGAACAACGATTTGTGGTTCCTGTATGTATCCATCGGTTGCACAGCGTTGCAGGTTGTAGATCCGCTGGAAAGCCACACTACGGTTTCCCAACTCTACAAAACTGCAATGGGTTCCAGCTTCTTGACTTTCAGGATCGCGCAAATGGCGACCAGTTCCATGGTCCATGCCATTGAACCCCAGCATGTCCAGCACTATGCCGGATACCCGCCAATCGACACATCAGCGGCTAGCGGCCGCTAAAGCTATCACTTGCCGGCGAGGATCAGGTCCGAGCCGAGTTTGATAATCAGTGCCGAAACGACGATCACGAAAACAATGCGAATAAAGGCGCTGCCCTTTGAGATCGCCATGCGCGCCCCGAGATAACCGCCAAGCATATTCATCACGCCCATGGCCAGGCCTAATGCGACTAGGACGTGCCCCGTGGGGATGAAGAGCAGCAGAGCACCTGCGTTGGTGCAAAGGTTAACGATCTTCGCCTTGGCGGAGGACTGCAAGAAGTTGTAGCCCAGCACTGTCACCATGGCGATGATCAAGAACGATCCAGTCCCGGGACCGATCATCCCGTCGTAGCCGCCAATCAGCAGCCCAATCAGGATGGCTCGAAGATAATGCCCATGCCCGGCGTAGCGCAGGCGCGACAGCTCCCCGGCTTTGGGCTTCAGGATCGTGAACAGCAGCACCGCAATGAGCGCTGCGATAATGATGGGCTGAATGGCTCCAGAGGGAAGAATTGTGGCCAGCGCAGCTCCGCCGAAGGCACCGAGCATGGCAGTCAATGCCATCGGAATAGCGGTCTTCAAATCCGGGCTGGTGCGCCGGTAGTACGTCACCGCGCTGGTAGCCGTTCCGAAGATTGAGCCCAGCTTATTCGTGGCCAGCGCCTGCACCGGCGTGATGCCGGGGAAAAGAAGCAGCGCGGGCAATTGAATCAGGCCGCCACCGCCAACTACCGCGTCAATCCATCCAGCGCCCAAAGCTGCAAGAAGCAGCAACACCAGGGGCCAGAAGGAGACGGGTTCACCGTTGACGGACAGCAATTCCAAGAACTCTTGCACCGCGCTACTCCCCTATTCAGTTATTGGCTACAGCCTTTTAGGCGCTCAGCTCAGCGACAACGTCCTCGACCTTGACATCGCGGCGTTCGCCGGTGGCACGATCCTTGACCTCAACTACGCCCTCAGCAAGTCCACGGCCCACAACAACGATGGTTGGAATGCCGATCAGTTCTGCATCCGAGAACTTCACGCCCGCGGACACCTTTGGACGGTCATCCAAGATAACTTCCAAACCGGCCGATTCAAGTTCTGAGGCCAACTTCTCAGCAGCCTCAAGCAGTTCTGGGCCCTTGCCGGTAACGACCATGTGGACGTCGGCTGGAGCAACCTGCTTTGGCCATGCCAGACCGTTTTCGTCATGGTAAGCCTCGGCCAGTGCTGCTACCGCACGGGTGACGCCAATGCCGTAGGAGCCCATGGTGACAACCTTCAGCTTGCCGTTCTGGTCCAGGACCCGCAGATCCAGAGCCTCAGCGTACTTGCGGCCAAGCTGGAAGATATGACCCATTTCGATACCGCGTTCGGTGCGCAATGGGCCCGAGCCGTCCGGTGCCGGGTCGCCCTCTAGCACGTTGACCGACTCGATGGTGCCGTCAAAGCCGAAGTCGCGCTCGGCCACCAAGCCGAAAACGTGCTTGCCCTTTTCGTTGGCGCCGGTGATCCACGAGGTACCGGATACTACGCGAGGATCAACCAGGTAGGTGATGCCGCTGGTGCCTTCGGTACCCAGAACGGCCTGATCCAGGCCGTTGCCTGGGCCGATGTAGCCGGCAATCAATTCCGGGTGCTTGGCCAAGTCTTCACCGCTAGCGGCTTCAACCTGGACCTCGCCGATGATGCCCAGCGGGGCACCTACGGTAGCTTCGACACGCTTCAGGTCCACCTGGCGGTCGCCTGGAACACCGATGACTACCAACTGGCGGTTGCCTTCTGGATCGGTCAACGCCAGGACAACGTTTTTCAGGGTGTCCTTGGCTTCCCAAGCACCGGACTCGCGTGGGCGCAGCTCGTTGGCCGCGGCAACCAGCGTCTCGATGGTCGGGGTATCCGGGGTATCGACAACTTCGAACGCAGGTGCGTTGGCGTAATCGATGGACGCTGGCACTACGGTGGTGACAGCTTCCACGTTGGCTGCGTAACCGCCGGCCGAACGGACGAAGGTATCCTCGCCAATAGCTGTTGGATGCAGGAATTCCTCGGACTTGGAGCCGCCCATGGCACCAGCCTGCGCGAAGACCGGAATAACTTCCAGACCCAGGCGCTCGAAGATCTTCAGGTAGGCGCCGCGGTGAGCCATGTAGGCTTCGTCCAGGCCTTCATCATCGATGTTGAAGGAGTACGAATCCTTCATGATGAATTCGCGGCCACGCAGCAGGCCCGCGCGTGGACGTGCTTCGTCGCGGTACTTGTTCTGGATCTGGTACAGGTAGACCGGAAGATCCTTGTACGAGTTGTACAGATCCTTCACCAGCAGCGTGAACATTTCCTCATGGGTCGGTGCCAAGAGGTAGTCTGCATCTTTGCGGTCCTTGAGACGGAACAGGCCATCGCCGTATTCGGTCCAACGGCCGGTCTGTTCGTAAGGTTCACGTGGCAGCAGCGCTGGGAAGTGGACTTCCTGGCCGCCGATAGCGTTCATTTCCTCGCGAACAATAGCTTCAACGCGCGCAAGGACCTTCAAACCCAACGGCAACCAGGTGTAGATGCCCGGGGCCGCACGACGGATGTAACCGGCGCGTACCAACAACTTGTGGCTGGCGACTTCGGCGTCAACCGGATCTTCACGCAAGGTGCGCAAGAAGGTAGTGGAAAGCTTCAAAACCACTCGGGGTGTCCTTTTCCGTCCGTCGACTTCAGAAATACTTTCGGATGCCGACTAGCTATGCAAAATCAAATGGGTTTTGGCCGCAAAATTGGCCTTAATCAATGCTACAGCTTTCGGCCACTTCCCAATAAATTCAAGGGCTTGCGCGGAATCGTGTTGCGTGCCCGGGGCCGGATGCGGGCCTCTGGATAGATGGTGGGCGCTGCAGGGTTCTGTTTCGTTGAGTCGCTGCCAGCAAAGGACATCCCAGTCGGGTGCCAGTTCCCCGCCGATTTGTACTTGCCAGCACCCATGGCGAGGCTTACGCGGAAGCATGGTGCAGCTGGGTCGGCTGCGGCGCGCAGGCCGGTGCACCGGCGTTGTTGCGGCATCCGCGGTCTGCGCCGATTCATAAACTGCGCAGGTGCCAGGAGCGTGGGAATCATGGTTCATCCGGCTTTCCGTTCAATTCGTTGTGCGATTTCCAGGCCGTTGCAGTTCAACGAAACGTCCGGATGAGGCTCGAAAACCGCCACGTGGCAGACGCGCGGGTGACCCGGAGGAAGCGCCATACAGCGCTTGCTCCGGGTCCGGGAAACCGATTCACGGGCGGGGAAACGGTTTTATCAGGATTGATGATAGGTTTCGGCGAGCGCATACACCGGAGTTCCGATGCCCTCGTACCGTGCCTTGAGCTGCAAGCCCAGATACTTCGAATAATGCCTGGACTGGTGCAGGTTGCCTCCGTGGAACCAGAGGTTCTTGACTTTGGTGGGCTTCCACATATTGCGCAGTTCCCCCTGCCATGGACCCGGATCCTTAGCGGTCCCCGACCCCAGGCCCCAGCATTTTCCGACTTCATCCGCGGCTTCCTGGGAGATGAGCTTCGCCGCCCATCCGTTCATCGAGCCGTAACCGGTGGCGTAGACCACCGCGTCCGCCGGCAGCCGAGTGCCATCGGCCAGCACCACCGATTCTTCGGTCAAGTGCGATACCTCGCCATGGGCCAAAGCAATCGATCCGTCGGCCACCAGCTCGCTGGCACCGATGTTGATGTAGTACCCCGAGCCGCGGCGCAGGTACTTGAGGAACAGCCCTGAACCGTCGTCGCCGAAGTCCAGCTCGAATCCCGCATCCGCCAGCGACTTGTAGAAGTGCGCGTCTTCCTGCTGGATTTTCTCGAAGACCGGCTTATGGAATTCCGGGAGAACTTTGTACGGGATGGAGGCGAAGATCAGGTCTGCCTTGTTGTGGTCTATGCCGGCAGCGAGGGCTTCTTCCGAGTACAGTCCGCCCAGCACATGCTTCATCAGCGATTCGGAGCGCACGATATGCGTGCTGGAACGTTGGACCATAGTCGGCTTGGCCCCGTTTTGCACCAGATCCGCGCAGATATCGTGTGCGGAGTTGTTGGCGCCGATAACCACGACGTTCTTGCCCGCGTACCGTTCGCCGCCTGGATGCTTGGAGGAATGGTTCTGCTCGCCTTTGAAGATCTCGGCTCCCGGGTACTGGGGAATGTTCGGAATACCGGACATGCCGGTGGCCAGCACCAGCTGGGTGGGACGCAGGGTCAACGGTACTCCGTCGCGTTCTACCTCGACGATCCACCCCTCTCCTTCCGGATCCTGCCGGGCGCTGGTCGCTTCAGTCAGTGACCAATAGTCCAGCTCCATGAGCTTGGTGTAGCTTTCCAGCCAATCCCCCATCTTGTCCTTGGGCGTGAACACCGGCCAGTGGTCGGGGAAATCAATGTAGGGCATATGGTCATACCAGACCGGATCGTGCAGCGCCAAGGAATGGTAGCGCGAACGCCATTGGTCACCGGGACGCGGATGCCTATCGATGACCAGGGCAGGAACACCCATGCGCTTGAGCCGAGCGGCCAAGCCTATGCCGCCTTGGCCGCCGCCGACAATCAGCGTGTAGGGCTGGTCGGTGATCCCCAGGGACTGCTGCTGCGCGGTGCGTCGATCAAGCCAGTTTTCCTTGCTCATCGCTACGCCGTGCTCGGCGCCCAGTTCGCGGCGCGGACCAGCAGGTTCGGGGAATTTGCGCAGGCCCTGCGCGGTGCTCAGCAGGGTCCAGGCCTTCCCATCGCGCAAGCGGAGTAATCCAAGCCCGTTGAATGCGTCGTTCTCGAACGTGTACCAGGCTTCAATGACGCCGTCAGCCTCTTGTGCGCTGGTGACTTCGATGTTCCGCGGCCACGCGCCTCGTTCAACGCCAAGCAGCATCTTCTCGATCCCGTCACGGCCCTCGCTGGTGTGAAGGTTCCATGTCATCGAGGCCAGATCCCGCCAGTAGCACTCCTCCGAAAATAGCTGCACAGCTGCTGGCGCGTCACCCGCTTCCAACGCTATCTGCAAGGAATGGAACCAGATCCGGGCTTGCAACAAGCAATCATTGTCAGTCATTTGCGTCTCATCTCTTCATCGGGATTCAATGGATGGCCATTCGGGCCCTCCGCGACTAATGAAAGAATATGATCTGCGTCACAAAAGAAAAGCGTTGCAATAGGTTGCAGCTGCTCCGGGATTGCTAGTGGCTGCTCACCGGGACCACGATCCGGTAGGGACGTGAGGCGATCAGGCCACGCAGCTTGGAGCGCAAGCGGGATATTTCGGCGCGGATGGTGACGTTAGGCGTATCCACAGGCCACAGGCTCGCCAACTGCCCTGAGCTCGCTCCGTGAGGGTTCGCCGCCAGCAGCTCAAGGATCTGCCAATGCTTCGCGCTCAAGTTGATGCGCGTCGCCCCACCGGGCGAATGGACAATAGCCTGCAGTGAAGCTCCTGCGTACAGCTGGAGGCTCACCTGGCCTTCTGCCCTTTGCAGCAGCCAGCCTCCCTGTGTCCGCCGCGCATCAATTGATCCCAGCCCGGAAATCCAGTTCCGCCCTTCTTCCATGGACATCGGCAAATTGAGCTTGGATCCAACACTGTAGCCTTGGGCGGCGGCTATGGAGCCTTGCACGTCAACTAGGACGTACTCGCCTTCGGGCAGTTGGGTGGAAAGCTGGAGCGTCTGCATTTTCAATTCATGCTCGGTTTGCAGGAATAATTCTGCTTCTCGGGCCACGGATGAGACCAGAGCCAAGGAGTGCGGATGCGCCGTGCGGAACGAGCCTGCCAGCGTGATCGTGCCAATCAGCGCCGAGGTGGCAGGATTCATGACCGGCGCCGATGTGCAGACCCAGTTGTGCTGTTCCTCCCGGGCATGCTCCGGGCCGAAAATCTGCACCGGGGCACGCTCAGCCATTGCCGCGCCGATCCCATTAGTGCCCACGTCGCTTTCGCGCCAGCGTGCACCGGCGACAAATCCGATGCCGTCACTTCGGCGGCGTACCGCAGAGGGCCCGAGCACCCAGAGCACGAATCCTTGTCCGTCGGAGATGACCAGCTGGTTTCCCGCCTGGGTGGCCAAGGAGAGCAAACGCTCCTTGAAGAGCTCGACCAGTCCGTTGAGTTCTTCGTTGGCCTGCCTGCGCTCGCGTATTTCAGACGTATCCAAGGGAACGATATCTGCTCCAAGCTTGCCGGCCCTGGACCATGAACGCGCCACCACTGGCCGAACCACTTCAGGGATGCACGCACCTTCGGCCCAGAGCTGATGCAGGGACTTCAAGCTTCGGGCTTTGCGCGTCGGATCCTCGCCCGCAGTCAAGGCAGCCTCGATGGATTTGCGTGGCGCACCGTGTTCCAGGGTCATCCATTGAGAATGCCATGACTCGCGCATCATTGGGAAGCATTTGCCGCGCAAAGAAGTGAAGGCTCTTCTGATTCCCTTGGAACCAGAAGAGCCTTCAACGGCTGAAGGAGGCCTACTTGGCCGTGGCCTTAACCTCTTCAACTGCCTTGTTCAGTTCCTCAACGAGTGCTTTCACAGCCTCGCCATCAGCTTGTTCGCCAGTTTGGGTGCGGGAAACGGCCACAACATTTTCACCTACTACGCCCTGAATCTGGTAAGAACCGCCTGGGACCTCTTCGCCATTCATGGTCATGGCAGTGTGGGTTACGATGGTCTTGTCCGCATCGGATTCAGCATCCAGGATCTTGGCCGAGGCAGAAACTTTCTGGCCCGCAACACTCATCGAGAAGTCCTCGCAGCCCTGCAGGTCCTTGGCATCTACCATGTCCTTGATTGCATCCAGCTTGGCAGTATCCTCGTAGCCAGCGACGGAGTAGCTGTTGCTCTCGCCTGTTTCGCCAACGACGATCGCTGCGGCCATGTTGACGCCGTCCAGGTCCTGGGTCCCCTGCTGCGAGACGAACTCGGCGCACTTCGCAGGTTCGATCTCCATCTGATCGATCAGGCCCTTGGCGCTTTCCAATTAGCCGCTAAGTGCATCGCTATCCAGAACCTGCACATTCGGTCCGTCTCCACCCAAGGTTTTGGCAACTGCAGCGGCTTGCTCAGCAGTCAGCGCTGGCACCCCCGCGCTTTCCTGCTCCTGAGGGGCCTCCGAAGAGCCAGCAGCGCCCTCAGTCCCTGAATTCGAGCTGCAACCGGTCAAGGCAAGGGCAACTGCTACAGGCAGCACCCAGAGTGAACGCTTCTTCATGGTGATTTCCTCACGTTGGTGATGATAAGCCATCCACAGTATTTCACAATATGTTGGAAATAAAAGGACTATGAGAGAGTGTTGCAGCGAATGGAATAGAGTCCAAAGTTCACTTGAATGGTCAAGGGTTGGTCGCTTGCCACCCGTTGCCAGGAAAAGCACCAGTCAAAGAGAAATCGGCAGGCACCGCACAGAAACAAGGTCCCAGCAGTTGATTTATCGTTCATCTGCCAAGGGGGCTAGTATGACTCGGAGGTACGCTGCTTCGAGGAAAAGGCATGTTGGCTGCTAAACCACGAGCTCTGCACTCCTCGGTGCAAGGCCAACTGATGTTGGAGAGTCCATAAAACGGATACCCCGCCCGTTCGGCTACTGAGCCGCCTCGATTTCGGCGAACGCCCGATCTGCCAGCTCCACTGCCTGTGCGGCCAGTTCAGCTGGTTGCTGCGAACCGGTCTGCAGGGTAACCAGCACGAAATTGCCATCTTGCAGAGCCTGCACAACGACCGAGGTCAGTAGCTGTCCGCCACCCGCATCCATCTGGGTGGACATGGTCAACGATTGATCCGCTTCGACGTCCAGCGGCAGGATCTGGCGTTGAGTTTCGATTTCCTCGCCGCCCAGCTCAACAGTGGCCTTTTCACATCCCTCCAGATCATCCAGCGTCAATGCCTCCGATACGTTCTTGCGGGTGGCCTCGTCGGTCAACGAGAAGACCTGCACGACTTTGCCGACGGATTCGGAGGAACTGGTCGCCGTTGCGGATACCGATGCCGTCAAGTCGGTAACTGAATACTTGGCATTCATCTCGGCACACTTTTCCGGCTTGATTCCGCTGGGAGTTTCAGCGTTCTTGGCAACTTCCAGTTGCTTCTGCATCTGCTCATTGCCAACTATCTGGACTGCGTTGTCGCCTTCCAAAAGCTTGGAAGCAATGGACTCTACCTGCTCCGCACTGAGCACATCACCCGAGGCAGAAGTCTTCTTGCTTTCCGCCGGGGCCGTCGAAACAGCCGTTTCCGCTGGTTCTGTCGCGGAATTCGAAGAACATCCAGCCAGCATCATGGTCGTGGCCAATGGCAATGCCCAGAGGGCTAAACGCTTAGTCATCTATAGCTTTCCGTAATTGCCACCGGAAGACCGATGGCGTCTTGAAATGAACTACTGGGTAAGTCGGTTCATGAGTTCTTGGAGGATCCCGGATGCTTCTTCAACTTCGTTCGCGGTGTTCGCGGCAGAAGTGGAACGCTGAATGCCGAGCAGGACGTTCGAATTAGCGGAGCGAATGATGAGCTGCTGTTTGGTGGACGACCCATCACTGCTGGTAATTACATACCCGTCGGCCAATCCTGCAGCAGAATCAATAGGCTGCTTTGCAATGTGGTAAGCGCGAGTCTCATTGCCTAATTTGACTGTGTAACGCGAGCAATCAGCATTGGCCTCAGTTTTGGCAACCCATTGCGCTTGCAAAACTTCAGGGTCTTTGTAGATTGCAACAGTTAGGTAGCTGTCCTCGAATTCGATGGCGCCCATCGTGGCGCTCTGCAATTGATCTGCGACCGGCTCAGCAAAGGTAACTCCGCATTTACTGGGATTCACTTGGACGTTCTCTATCCACTCCTGTGCTTGCGGAATGCTCTTGCGTAGCTGTTTGTCGTTGATGACTTGGGAGTTTTCTTCGTCTTTGGCGAAATCCTCAAGCAGATTTTCCAGCTGTCCGTCGTCGAGCTGGACTGGGGCGACCGTCGAGGCACCGGTTTCGACTTCTGGCGAACTGCACCCACCAATGAGGAGTACTGCTGCGCACGTAGCAGCACCCAAATACGCTTTAGTACCAATGGCTTGAACCACAAATTTTCCCATCACCATCACTTTTACACTTTCGAGTCTAGAAGACTGATGATCATTCGATGGGCATTGTTGCTCCCGCGTTGAGCGGAAGAAGAAATAGCCCAAGTTGCATAGCACCTGGGTCCCGTTTCCCTTGCCGGGTCATTAAGCGAATGGATTGCTCTCCATTAACCGGAGAAATGGATGTTTGCCGCAGCTAAGCGAAAGTCCTCAAAGGATGCTAAACAGGTTTCCCGCCACTCGAGCTTCGCCAGCGATACAAAGGAAAAGCAGGTAATGGGGACTCATAGCGGCTAAGTGGGTCGCGGCGATAAGCTCAACTTCCAGCAACAGTCGTTCATGCGACTTTATTTGTCGATGCTCGGGCTTCATTGGCCGCGCAGCTGGAGCACTGACTACCGTGAATACCGAATGGCCCGTTATAGCGCCGTATTAGTCATGAGAACGTTGCACAACTGACGATGAACCGGGATCCGCAATCAACTTCGTTTTCGCCTTCACCTGCGGGATTCTTTGCAGCCAGCCAGATCCGCGGTAAGGCGGAATTGTTTCTGGCGAAGTAGCTGCAGGTGGCTCAAGAGCAGAACCGGTTGATTTCCACGTTGCCCGTGCCACTGCTGTTCAGAACAGGATCGTTGCGAAGGTGCCGACCTGTTCAAAGCCGATGCGCTGATAAGTCTTGATTGCAGCGGTGTTGTAGTCGTTGACGTACAGGCTCACTACAGGAGCGAACTGCATCGCGTAGTCCACCGTGGAGGCCATGTAGCCGGCAGCCAAGCCTTGGCCGCGATACATCGGGTTCACCCAAACACCTTGGATTTGCACTACTTCGTCGGTGACGGTACCTAAATCAGCCTTGAAAATCACGTTGCCGCGCTGGTCGCAGTCCATGAGCGTGTGCCCCTCACGAATTAACTGGCGTACACGGTTGCGGTAGAAGCTTCCCCCGTTTTCCAACGGCGAATATCCAAGTTCTTCTTCGAACATGGCAGCGCTGGCAGGCAGGACTAGGTCGAATTCCTGAACCTGAGCCGGCCGAATCCGGTTGCGGCGAATTCCCTCCGGGATTTGGGTGATGGCCATTAATGGCTGATTTTCCCGGACATCAAAAATTTCTTGCGGACCATCCCGCAAGACGTCATGCATGGCCAGAACTGTTTCTGCCGGTCCGAATACCGAGGCGAATCGCTGTCGGGAATCGATGGCATGCATGGCGTACTTCTGGGCATCGGACTCCGGCATGGCGGTGGGCGCCATATTAGCGCCCACCCAGCATGCCGATTCAAGACCTTCGCTGCCGTCCAAGCCAACGATGTGCGCAAACCCGTCTGGGACTGCTGACCGGTGGATGCTCACCTGCGAACGGGTGAATATATTGGCGACGGGGTCGCGATCGAGCAGCTCAATGAGGGCTGTCGTATCACGACGGCCCAAGATGCGCGGCTCTCCCTCGACGCTCCGGCGGCTAGTTCTAGCTGACGGAGACCATGGGAGAACCCGAGGAAGGATTCTCGTCATTGTCCAGTCCCATTTCTGCTGCCAAACGGTTGGCTTCTTCAATCAAAGTCTCAACAATTTGATCTTCCGGGACGGTCTTGATGACTTCGCCCTTAACGAAGATCTGCCCCTTGCCATTGCCGGAGGCAACGCCGAGGTCAGCGTCGCGGGCTTCGCCCGGTCCGTTGACAACGCAGCCCATTACTGCCACGCGCAATGGAGCCTTCATGCCTTCGAGCCCAGCGGTAACCTGCTCGGCCAAGGTGTAAACATCCACCTGGGCACGACCGCAGGACGGGCAAGAAACGATGTCCAGCTTGCGGGGGCGCAGGTTCAGCGATTCCAGAATCTGGTTGCCGACCTTCACCTCTTCTACCGGTGGAGCGGACAGCGATACGCGAATGGTGTCGCCAATGCCCTTGGAGAGCAGTGCACCGAAAGCGGTGGCGGACTTGATGGTGCCCTGGAATGCTGGACCGGCTTCGGTCACGCCCAGGTGCAGTGGCCAGTCCCCGCGTTCGGCCAGCATCTCGTAGGCACGGACCATGATCACAGGGTCGTTGTGCTTTACCGAGATCTTGAAGTCATGGAATCCATGCTCTTCAAACAGGGAAGCTTCCCAAACAGCTGATTCAACCAGCGCTTCAGGGGTGGCCTTGCCGTACTTCTGCAGCAAGCGGCGATCCAGCGAGCCAGCATTGACGCCGATGCGAATGGAGGTGCCGTGGTCCTTGGCGGCCTGCGCGATTTCCTTGACCTGGTCATCGAACTGGCGGATATTGCCGGGGTTCACGCGCACCGCGCCACAGCCTGCTTCGATGGCAGCGTAGACGTACTTTGGCTGGAAGTGGATATCGGCGATCACCGGGATCTGCGACTTCATCGCAATGATCTTCAGCGCTTCCGCATCCTTATCCGTTGGGCAGGCCACACGCACGATGTCGCAGCCGGCAGCGGTCAGCTCGGCAATCTGCTGCAAGGTGGCGTTGATGTCGTGGGTCTTGGTGGTAGTCATCGACTGAACCGAAATCGGCGAGTCGGAGCCGACACCTACGGATCCAACCTGGAACTGGCGAGTCTTGCGACGTGGTGCGAGTACCGGCGGTGGGCCTGCCGGCATGCCTAGGCTGACCGAAGTCAATGGACGCCTCCGAATAGATTGTGGGTATTTCTCTAGTCCAAGTATGTCACCGTATCGCGGTGAGCGGGTACTCATGCGAGAAAGGCCACGGTTACCGTGGCCTTTCTTGCACTATTGAGCTTCCGGGGATCGTGAAAACCTAGTTGGCTTCGGCGATTTCCTTGATGCTGCTCAGCACGCCAGAGACCTGCTCGACAACTTCAGCGTCATCCTTCGGGTGCAGTTCAGCGAAGCGTACTACCGAGTTAGGGATAGCCAGCTTGACGTTTTCCAGCACGTTGGCGCCGGCGATGTTCAGTGCCTTGCGCGCTTCGTCCTGCGCCCAGACGCCACCGTACTGTCCGAAAGCGGTGCCAACGACCACGGTTGGCATGTCCTTGAGCGCACCGGCACCGAAGGGGCGGGACAGCCAGTCAATGGCGTTCTTCAGGACAGCTGGCATGGTGCCGTTGTACTCAGGAGTGACCAGCATCAGCGCATCGGCGTCACCGGCTGCGTCGCGCAGGGCCTGGGCGGCGGCAGGAACGCCACCTTCCACGTCGTGGTCCTCGTTGTAGAAAGGAATGTTCTCCAAGCCGCTGAACACGGAAACTTCCATGCCTTCAGGTGCGTTGTGCGAAGTGGCTTCGGCCAGCTGCTGGTTGGTCGAACCGTTGCGCAGGGAACCGACGAGGGTGAGGACCTTGGTGGTCATAGGGTGTTCTCCTAAAGGCAAAATAATAGAAAGCTGACGCTTCACCTACTTTCAACCGTTTCCCCACCCCAACCATTCCGTGCAGCAAAGTGACATGAAGCACAGTAGCTGATCGCTGGGATCAGTCCATCCCTGGTTTGCGGCGAAGTTGCTTGGTGGCTGAGCGAGTAGCTTTGGCACTCAGCCTGCGCCGGTGAGAACCGCGGGTAGGTTTCGTTGCCTTGCGTGCCGGTGCATCCGGCGCCAGCGCTTTTTCCACGATGCGCCCCAACTTCTCTTGGGCGAGCTGGCGGTTGCGCCATTGCGATCGCTCTTCGGAAGCAGTCACGACGATGGCCCCGGCCACCAAGCGAGGTCCGAGCTTCGCTAGCAAGCGCTGACGCTGCCAGTCGGACAAGGCCCGCGAAGCGCCAATTACCCAGGTGAGTTCCACCCGTGAGTCCGAGGTATTCACATGCTGCCCGCCGGGGCCCGAGGAACGGGAGAAATGCCAGTTCAGCTCGGCTGCAGGGATCGCCAGCGTTGACGTGATCTGCACATCCATGATGTTTTCCACTTCCTCTCCCCTACCAGTCTGCGCCATCCGAGCTGTTTAATGCAGGCAGCCTCCGCTGTTCTCGGAAAAGAACAGCGGAGGCTGGTGCAAGGTACCTATCGTCTAGGACGCGAAATCCTCCAGCAGGCCAATTACCGGGTTCCATTCGGTGACGGTGGCCGCGCCGATTCCGCCAACCTTCTGGAAAGGATCATTGGAAAGCACTTCGTCCAGCGCAGCTTGCGATTCTGCCGCGAAGATCAACAGCGCGCCGTCGTTGACCGGGGTCGGCCCCGAAGCAAGAAGGCGTACCGCACCTTCGCCGAGGAAGCCGCAAAGGTACTGGCGGTGTGCTGGACGGTGTTCATTGCGCAGCTCGGTGGAGTTCTCGGCGTACGCGTATTCAACAGCAAAAACAGTCATGCCTACAGCATATTTCTCCCTGCTTAGAACAGCTGTATCGGCTTGAAGATATCCGCATATATTAAGAGCCCGCCCATGACCAGCATCGCTACCACCACGACATAAGTCAGCGGCAAAAGCTTGACCGTGTCCACAGGCCGTACCTTCTTGATCCTGAAGATCCTGGCAACTGTGCGCTTCAGCCCCTCATACAGCGCGCCCACCACGTGGCCGCCATCCAGCGGCAGCAGCGGGATCAGGTTGAAGGCGAACAGGGCCAAGTTCAAACCGCCCACCAATGACAGCAAGGTTGCGAATTTGTCAGCTACCGAGATGGAATCCTCCGCGCTGATCTCTCCGGCAATGCGCCCAACGCCCACGATGGACACCGGCCCATTCGGGTCGCGTTCCTCGCTGCCAAAAGCAGCTTGGGCGACATCCACCATGCGCTGGGGCAGGTGCAGGATGACATCGCCAATTCTCAGCAACTGATCCCCGATCACGCCGGGAACCGCGCTCAGCGGCTGGGTCAGGTCCCGCTGCAAGGAGCCCATCCCGACGAAACCGACCTTGGTCATGATGTATTCGCCCTGCTCATCGAGCAGCACGTAGCCATTTTCGTCGGTCGCCGGGCGTTCGGTCAGGTACGGAGTCAGCTCGGTGGTGCGAATCTGCCCGTCGCGGGCATAGTCCAGGGTGATGGCTTCTCCTGGATGATCGCGGATGACATCGGTGAGCTTATTCCATTCAGCTTCCGCAACAGCGGTGCCGTTTACGGCGGTGATCGTGTCCCCTGGCAGGAGGCCTGCCTCGTAAGCCGGCGCTGGGACATCCTTGTCGGTGCATTCGGCCTGCTCTGCGTTCTGTGCGCTGGCAATGCACTGGTACACCTCGGAGACTGTGGTGGTTGGCGTAGCCTGGCCGAAGCTGGTCAGCACGATGCCGATCACCACGAACCCGATGACCAGGTTCATGATTGGGCCACCGAGCATGATGATGACGCGCTTGTAGATCGGCAGCTGGTAGAACAGCCGGCCTTCATCGCTGGGCAGCACGTTCTCGTTGGCCTGCGAGCGTGCGTCATCCACCATCTGTCCGAAGACCTTCTGGAAGAGATTCGGCTTCTTCCCGGAAGCATCCGAGACGACCTGGTCGCGTGGCGGGTACATGCCCACCATCGAGATGTAGCCGCCCAGGGGCAGGGCCTTGATGCCGTATTGCGTTTCGCCACGCTTGAAGGAAACCAGCGTTTTGCCGAAACCGATCATGTACTGCGGAACGCGCAGCTTGAACAGTTTCGCGGGTACCAGGTGCCCGATTTCATGCAGCGCAATGGACAGCCCGACGGCTACCACCATGAATAGGACGCCGCCGATGAACAGCAATGCACTCATGCTTTGGCCTCGATGATCTTCGTTGCATGGGCGCGGGCCCAGCGGTCTGTTTCCAGCACTGTTTCGACCGATAGCGCTGCGCTCATCGGGGTGTACTCGTCCAAGGCCCGTTCCACGGTCTCAACGATGTCGGTGAAGCGGATCTTTCCATCATGGAAGGCATCCACTGCAATTTCGTTGGCGGCGTTATAGACAGCCATATGCGTTCCCGACGACGCTGCGGCCTGCTTGGCAAGCTTTACAGCGCTGAAGACCTCCTCATCCAGTGGTTCGAAGGTCCAGCTTGCTGCGGTGGAGAAATCGCAAGCCTTCGCGGCACCGGCAACCCGATGCGGCCAATTAATGCCCAAAGCGATCGGCAGGCGCATATCCGGCGGCGATGCCTGGGCGATCACCGAACCGTCGATGAACTCCACCATCGAGTGAATGATTGACTGGCGATGCACCACAGGCTCGATCTTTTCCAGTGGCACGTCGAACAGCAGGTGGGCTTCGATGACTTCCAAAGCCTTGTTGACCATGGTGGCCGAGTTGGTGGTGACCATGCGCCCCATGTCCCAGGTTGGATGAGCCAGCGCCTGGGCGGGGGTGACATCACGCAGCTGCTCATGGCTGTAGCCGAAGAATGGACCGCCAGAGGCAGTCACCAGCAGCTTGGCCACTTCCTCGGGCGCGCCGGAGCGCAGGGCCTGGGCGAGGGCGGAGTGCTCGGAATCAACGGGCGAGATCTGGCCTGGTGCCGCGATCCGCTTGACTACCTGGCCTCCGATGATCAGGGATTCCTTATTGGCCAGTGCCAGCAGGTGGCCGGCTTCCAAGGCAGCAATGGTCGGGGCTAGGCCAATGGCACCGGTGATGCCATTGAGCACCACGTCGGCCTCGGCGAAAGCGGCAACCTCGGTTGCCGCATGCGCGCCGGCCACCAGCTCGGGAGTGTATCCGGTTACCGATGCATCTTCTGCGGCTCGCTTAATGGCCGCGGCAAGCTCCTCCTTGGATTCCACGGCGCTGCCAACGAGCGCAGGGCGGTGCTTAATTGCCTGGCGAGCCAGTAATTCAAGGTTGTACCCACCGGACAGCGCTGCCACGGAGAATTGTCCGGATGCGTTTTCGATGACGTCCAGTCCCTGCGTGCCGATGGAACCGGTGGAACCGATCAGGCTGACGCGACGGGGATGTCCGGCTGGAATGAAAGTTTTTTGGGAGCTCACCCTACCCATTATGGTTCGTTTTACTGTGAGCGCCCAAAGAGCGCCACACCCCAAAATCAGGATGCAGCGCCCCCTCTGGCAAGAATCAGAGACCTAAGCTGCGGGCAATGAGCATCTGCTGGACCTGCGTGGTTCCTTCGCCGATTTCCAGGATCTTCGAATCGCGGTAGTGCCGTGCAACCAATGATTCATTCATGAATCCGTAGCCGCCAAAGATCTGGGTAGCATCACGGGCGTTATCCATCGCCGCTTCGCTGGCAATCAGCTTGGCATGCGCGGCTTCGATCTTGAAGTCCTTGCCGGCGAGCATCTTCGCCGCCGCCGCGTAGTAGGCCAGACGGGCCGTGTGGGCGCGCGAAGCCATGCGAGCGATCATGAAGGAGATGCCTTGGTACTGGCCGATGGCCTGACCGAAGGAAGTCCGGGTCTTGGCATACTTCACCGCCTCGTCGAGGCAACCCTGGGCGGCTCCGGTGGCCAACGCCGCGATGGCGATACGTCCCTCATCGAGAATTTCCAAGAAGTAGGCGTATCCGCGTCCGCGCTCGCCAAGCAGGTTCTCCTCCGGAACTCGCACGCTGCTGAAGCTCAGCGGATGGGTGTCACTGGCACGCCAACCCACCTTGTCGTAGGCCTTCTCCGCGGTGAATCCTTCGGTTCCCGTCGGCACGATGATTGCCGAGATTTCCTTCTTGCCGGTTGCTTCGTCGACACCGGTGACAGCGGTGGCCGTGACGAGGGAAGTGATGTCGGTACCGGAGTTGGTTATGAATTCTTTGGCGCCATCGATAACCCATTCGCCATTTTCCAGTTTCGCTTTGGTCAAGGAAGCTGAGGCGTCGGAGCCTGCACCGGGTTCGGTCAGGCCAAAACCGGCCAAGCGTTCGCCGGCGGCCAGGGCTGGCAGCCACTTCTGCTTCTGGCCCTCGCTGCCAAAGCGGTAGATCGGCATCGCGCCCAGGGAGACGCCGGCTTCGAGAGTGATGGCTACCGACTGGTCTACCTTGCCCAGTTCTTCGAGCGCCAGCGCGAGGTGGAAGTAGTCGCCGCCGGAACCGCCGTATTCTTCGGAGACTGGCAGCCCGAAGAGACCCATCTGCCCCATTTGCTTGACGATGTCATAGGGGAACGCATGGTTGGCATCGTTCTGCGCGCTCTGCGGGGCTACGACTTCCTGGGCGAATTCGCGGACCATGTCGACCAGGTCTTGATACTGGTCGTCGAGTTCGAGATCAATCATCAGGCTCTCTCTTCGTTGAGGGACGAACCGGCATCGGCTGCGGGATGTGCATAAACCGGTGGCGGTCATGTTCTGCGCCAGGTGCGTGAGTTTCTTGGAAGCACACGCCGCGACGCGTATGGTTAATATTTATTAACTGGTTGCTGCCTACGGGTGGGTAAACAGCTACATTTTTGACATTAGTGGCAGCGGTCACACTTGTCCAGACCGAGGCTTGGCAAACGTAAGGAGTTGATTGTGTTGGCGAGCAAATACCAGTCGCTCAATGAACCAACAGAGCGTGAGCGCGCCAAAGCTGAACGACGAGAAGCACTCTTGCGCGAAGCCACTCGACTGTTTGCCTTGAATGGCTACGCGGGTGTTTCGCTGGAGGATCTGGGCGCTGCCTGCGGCATATCCGGTCCGGCCGTGTACCGGCATTTCGCCGGCAAGCAGGCAGTGCTTATCGCTCTGCTAGTAGATATGTCCAAAGATATCTATGCCGGGGGCTGCACGGCCACGGAAGCCGGCGGCACTCCCCTGGAGGTGCTTTCGCGTCTGGTTGATTTCCACACTGACTTCTCGCTGTCCCGCCCGGACATTTTGCAGGTCCAGGACCGTGATTTGAAATCGCTCCCGAAGGCCGAACTGGCATTAGTCCGCAAACTCCAGAACTCCTATATCGGGCTTTGGACTACGGAACTGGCCAAATTGCATCCCACCGGAAGCAAGCAGTCGCACAGATTCCGCGCGCACGCCGTCTTCGGCTTGCTGAACTCGACTGCTCATTCCGCCCACTCGCCGAGGACTAAAAAGTCCGGCCTGAAGCCGTTATTGTCCAACATGGCACTCGCCGCACTCACTTCCCCGGTAGTGTAGGTTTCAAGCCATTGTTCACTGGTGTGCCAATACCGGCACGCTGACCCACACGATTGAAAGGCCTTTATCGTGCAGCTACGAGAAGTCCGCCCTTCCGACTTGGACGCATTCTTCGCTCATCAGCAAGAACCCGAGGCGAACCTCATGGCCGCTTATCAAGCGCGTAACCCAGCCGACCGCGCGGTATTCGACCACCACTGGAACTCGATTCTGAACGATCCGAATGTTCTGGTTCGCACCATCGAGCATGAGGGCGAAGTCGTTGGATCCATTCTGGTCTTCGACGGCGAAGTACCAGAGATCAATTTCTGGACTTCGACCAAGTACTGGGGCAAGGGACTGACCACCAGCGCGGTAGACACCTTCCTCGCCGAATACACCAAGCGCCCATTGACCGCGCATGTGGTCCAGGACAATCTAGGTTCCATCAAGGTCCTGGAACGCCGAGGGTTCAAGACCGTTGGCACCGAGCAGATCTTCTCCAACGCCCGCGCAGAGGTCGTTACCGAAAACGTCATGCAGCTGGACTAGATTCCAAAAGATAGGCAAAAGCTGGCTCTCGGCAGAGAGCCAGCTTTTGCCTATTAACGGGCCTCTACCGCCGAGGTTCCCTTGGTCCTTTCCTGGATCAGCATCGTCCCGCGCCCGGCGCAAAGCCCCAGGCAGGCGTCTGCGGGTTCCGTCCGAGCTGGTTTTCTGCTGCACGATCCGTGCAAGAACGCCAGTGCGGGTCATCCTGTGATTCCTGCAGCGATGAGTGTTGAGCCCGAGGCATTCCCTCTCGTTCAGCTGGTCCAAGTTCCGCCGCCCAGCACCTGCTCGTAGGCCCGCAAGTACTTGTATCGCTTTCCCGGACCGAGGCCGGATCCGGAGAATCGGCTTTCGCCATGTCCAGCTCTCCCGGGCAGACGGAAGGGGCCCGCTTCCAGTGAAAGATCTGGAAACGAGCCCCCTTATTCGTCGTTCAGCTCAGTATCTACTTCGTGCTGTTCAGCAAGCGCCAAGCCTCACGGCGTACTGCCTGCTCATGCGGATCCGGCACCGGAGCCGCGGCCAACAGGCGTTTGGTGTAGTCGTGCGTTGGGGCATGCAGCACGGTATCCACCATGCCCTGCTCAACCGCCCTGCCTGACTGCATCACTACGACCGCATCAGCCAGCATGTCAACGACAGCCAGATCATGGCTGACAAAGAGGCACGCGAAGTTGAAGTCCCGTTGCAGGTCCTGCAGCATTTCCAATACGACTGCCTGAACCGAAACATCCAAAGCACTAGTTGGCTCATCGGCAATCAGCAGCTCGGGGTTCAAAGTCAACGCGCGAGCAATGCAAACACGTTGACGCTGGCCGCCTGAGAGCTCGTGGGGGTATCGGTTGATCACGTTGCGCGGCAGCTTCACCGCATCGAGCAGTTCTTCAGCACGCTTGATGCGCCCTGCTTTGCTGCCAACCTTGTGAACCACCATTGGTTCGGTGATGCAATCGCCAATAGGGAAACGCGGGTTCAAGGATGCTGCCGGGTCCTGGAAGATGACGCCGATTTTCTTGCGAACCGCGCGGGCTTCCTTCGGGGAAAGTTTCGGCAGATCATGGCCCTGGACCGACAAGCTGCCGCTAGCCACAGGCAACAAGCCGAGCACCGCCTTGGCGATGGTGGATTTGCCAGAGCCGGACTCGCCCACAATGCCTAGGACTTCGCCCTTGGCAATATCGAAGCTCACCTCTTCCACGGCGCGGAAGATCTTTCCCCGCATGTCGTATTCCAGCACGAGGTCCTTGGCTTCCAGCACCAGCTCGCGTCCTGGAGGCGCAGTTTCGGAGCTGTGCGGGGGCGTCGCAGTAGTAACAGCCGGAGCAGACAAGCGCGGTACCGCGGCCAGCAGGCGCTGGGTGTATGGATGTTCCGGGCGCAGCAGAACTTGCTCCACGGTGCCGGTCTCGACGAGGTTGCCCTGGAACATCACGGCCACTTCATCGGCCATATCCGCGACAACACCCATGTTGTGGGTGATCAGCAAGATGCCGGTATTCAGTCGATCCTTCAGCTCGCGCAGCAGATCGAGAATTTCTGCCTGCACCGTTACATCCAGTGCGGTGGTTGGCTCATCGGCGATGATCACCTTGGGATCGCAGGATATCGCCATGGCAATGACGATACGCTGGCGCTGGCCGCCGGAAAACTGGTGCGGGTACTGCTTGACGCGCTTGGCGGGATCCGGGATGCCCACCATGTCCAGCAGCTCGATGGCCCGGTCGGTTGCTTCCTTGCCATAGGCGATGTCGTGCAGTTCCAGCGCTTCAGTCAACTGCCGCTCAATGGTCAGCACCGGGTTCAGCGCAGTCATGGGCTCCTGGAAGACCATCGCGATGTCGGTGGCACGCATCTTGCGCAGCTTGCCTTCGTCCAGGCCAACCACGTTGACGTTGCCGACCTTGGCGGCACCTGAGACATTGGCGTTTTCCGGCAGCAGGCCCATCGCCGCAGTTGAGGTGACGGACTTGCCGGAACCGGACTCGCCAACCAGCGCCACGACCTGCCCGGGGCGGACGGTCAAGGACAAGCCCTTGACTGCGTGGACGTCTGCACCACCGGTGGCAAAGACGACGTTGAGGTCGGTGAAGCTCAGCGCGTAGCCGTCTGAGCCTTGTTCGTTCATTGGTGCTGCGTGGCTCATGGCTTCTCCTTGCGGGTTGGAAGGGCGAACAGGCCGGCGCGGCGGCGGCGCTTCTTTCCGATTTGGCGCGGGTCGAACGCATCGCGCAAGCCGTCACCCAAGAAGTTCACCGACAGGGCGATGGTAACGATGATCATGCCTGGCCACCAGAACAAATACGGGCGGGTGGTGAAGGCGTTCTGGTACTGGCTGATCAGCAGGCCCAGCGAGGATTCTGGAGCCTTCACGCCGAAGCCCAGGTAGGACAGCGAGGACTCCAGCAGGATCGCGCCAGCGATCGCGAAGGTTGCGTTCACGATGATCACGCCCATGGTGTTGGGGATCAGGTGCTTGAAGATCACGCGGCTGGTCTTCGAACCCATGGCCTGGGCGGCAGCAACGTATTCGCGTTCGCGCAGCGAAAGGATTTCACCGCGCACCAGTCGGGCCAAGCCGGTCCAGGTCACCAGGCCGAGCACGAGGGCCAGGATGATGATGGAACCGGTGGATGCACCAGCCATCTTGCCCAGAACAGCGGCCAGGACCAGCAATGGGATCACGATGAACAGGTCAGTGATGCGCATCAGGATTTCGTCGACCCATCCGCGGAAGTAGCCGGCAACAGCACCGATGACGGTTCCCAGGACAGTGGCGACCAAGCCAACCACAACGCCGATAATGATGGACTTCTGCGTGCCGTTCATGACCAGGGCGAAGTAGTCCTTGCCGACCGAGTCCTGCCCGAAGGGGTGCTCGCCGATGCGGATGCCTTCGCCGCCGAGCCAGGCGGGGACCAGGCTCAAGGTCGGTTTGCCGCCATCCACAACGGCACCAGCGTGGTAGAAGTTCTGTCCCCACCAGCCGGGGATCGGTCCCCAGCCAATGGAGCTGAAAGCGAAAACGGTGATGACGACCAGGATCACCGCGGAAATCATCGCCGGCTTGTGGCTGACGAAGCGCTCGAGAACAATGCGTCCCTGGCTCTTCGGCTTTTCGTGGATTTGGGCCAGCTTGGCGTCTTCCACCTCGGCCACGGAATTCAGGTTCTGCGGCTCGTTCTCGTTCAAGTTCTTGTTCGGGGTGCTCATCGCTGGTCCTTAGGGTTGCAGGCATGAAGGATGTTCATTGGTCCATGCCTCCTAGACTCGGATTCGTGGGTCAAGCAGGGCGTAAACGATATCCGCCAGCAAGTTGAAGATGATTGCGGCGGTACCGGTAACCAGGAAGAACGCCATCACAGGTGCCGGGTCGACATGATCCAGGCCGGTTGCGAACATTTCGCCCATGCCCTTCCAGCCGAAGACGCGCTCGGTAATCACGGCACCGCCGATCAGGCCGGCGAAGTCGAAGGCTGCAATGGTGGCGATGGGGATCATCGCGTTGCGGAACGCGTGCCGGAAAATCACGGTGCGTTCGCTCAATCCCTTGGAACGGGCGGTGCGAATGTAGTCCTGGCGCTGCACTTCGAGCATGGAAGAACGCGTGTAGCGCGAATAGCTAGCCAAAGAAATCACTGCAAGCAGGATGGTCGGCATCAGCAACTGGGTGCCGTTATCCAGGAAGTGATCCCAGAAACCGCCTTCGAGGTTAGCAGTGGACGACCCGATGGTCGCGATGGGGCGACCCTTGACATCCAGGAAACCAGGCCAAGCGCGGAACATGTGATCGACAACGGTCAATCCTGCACCGACAACACCGGTGGCTACGGAGACGGACATCGCTGCTTTGCGCAAGCGGCCGCCCATGAAGCGCCCGACTACTGCCGGAATCGCTACCGCGAGGACCAATCCGAACAAGAGGATCCATGCGTTTGGTTCCAGCAGCATGTAGAAGGTCGCGTAGTACATGGCCAAGACCAGCACGACGGTAATCAGCGCCGGGTACAGCACGCGCTTTTCATTCAGGCCAACGCTCATGGCAGTGGCGCTCAAGGCCACGAGTGCCGTCAGCACGATGATGATTGCGGGGCCCATTTGCGGGTAGCGGTAGAAATTCAGCCAAATGCTGTACTGCAGCACCAGCGGGACGAAAACAGCGGCAGCTATGAAGGTGATGCCACGGCGCTTCAAGGAGCCCCCGAGGAACATCTGCAGGACGAGTCCGACGACGATGCCTATGGCTATGGATGACCCCAGGGATATCTGCGGATCCGCCAGCCAGTCGTTGTAGCTGATCGCCAGGTACTCCTTGAGCAGCACAGCTGCCCAGAAGACGGGAAGCGAGAAGAAGAGGAAGGTCATGAAGGTAACGATGTAATCCAGGCCGGAGTACTGGCGGATTGCAGTCAAAACGCCAATGGCGATACCCAGAACCGCGGCGATCACCGTAGCGAGCACTACCAGCCGCAAGGTGGACGATGCGGCATTGGCCAGCAAGCCGGAGACCTCTACGCCGTTGATATTCTGTCCCAGGTCGCATTGGCCAATCAGGCATTTGCTGGCGCCGGTCAGCCAGTCCCAGTAGCGTCCGTACCAGGGTGCATCCAGGTTCATGTATTCCACACGCTGGGCCATCAAATACTCGCGGTTATCCGCGTTGCTTTCGCGGAGGTCCTTGAGCGGGTCACCTGAATTGATTACCAGTACGTAGAGCAAGAGCGATGCGGCGAACAGCACGGCAAGTGCTGAGCCTAGTCTCTTGGCGATAAATTTCCACACGGTTCTAATGTCCTACTTTCATCTCACGGAAGTGAGCCGGCCCTTGAGGTTGGGGACCTTTGAACACACTGCGGGGCCCGATTTTTGATCGGGCCCCACATGTGCTCACTCACATTGTGCAAGTACGTTGCCTAGGGGCAATTACTCAGCACGTACCCACTGCTCGGCGTTCCAGACGATCTGGTCCTGCGTTGCGGTGTGACGGACATTTTGGATATCCGAACCCGAGGCGCTCAAGCCTGGGTGGGCGAATACCGGGATGCCGAACAGGTCATCCCACAACAGCTTCTCGATCTTCTTGGTCTGCTCGGCATGGACAGCCGGGTCCAGCGAGCTTGCCAGGGTCGCCCATGCTGCATCGACTTCAGCGTTCGAGTACTGGCCGAAGTTCTGCGGCTTGCCGGTGGCGTAGATGTTCTGGCCGGAACTGATCTGGCCGGAACCTGCCCAAGCGAACAGTGCTACTTCGTAGTCGCCACGGTCTTGCGCACCGTTTGGCGAGAAGAAGTCAGCCGAACCGGTGTCCTCGATCTTGAAGCCCGCTTCATCGCAGGAGGACTTGATGGCCGAGACCTGGTTGGCGCGGCGTTCATTAGGTGCCGAGTAGCCGATGCGTACTTCGGTACCCACAGCGTCCTGCTCTTCGAGGATCTTCTTGGCGCCTTCGATATCAACCTGGTCGTAGCGGCCGTCGTAGGATGCGTCCACTATTTCCTGGTAGTTATCCTGGAACGGGAAGACTTCGCGGGAGTTCATCACGATGGCGTCAGGGTTCAGCGGCTTGATCAGGTTGTCAACAATCTGCTGACGTGGAACACACATGGCAAAGGCCTTGCGCAGTTCCAGATTGGTCATTTCGTTACCCTTGGCGAAGTTGAAGTCAAGGTGCTCCCAGGTCAGGGTGTCGCCCTTCTGGATTGCTACAGCGTCGCCAAGATTCTCCAGCTGCGCGAGCGTATCAACGGTGGGCTGCGGGTTAATGACGTCAACGTCTTTATTCTGCAATGCCTGGACCATGCTTGCGTCTTCAAGGAAGCGGAAGGTCAGTTCCTTGGTTGCAGGCGCGGGGCCATAGTAGTTCTCGTTGGCAACCAGGGTTACGGACTCTCCAGCTTTCCAGCTACCCAGCTTGTAGGGGCCGGATACAGGCGAGATCTTCTCATCGGGCAGCTTGCCCGGGTCAGTCATCCAGCCTTCGTTCCAGAAATCGGCAGCCTTCTTCAGCTTGTCGGATTCCCCAGCGAGAATGGCTTTGACGAGCTCTTCGGTGCTCATGCCCGACTCTTCGGCCACCACATGTGCTGGGTGGAGCATCCAGGACTGGAGGGCCCAGTCCGGATCAGGCTCGGCGAATTCAACAGTGAATTCCTTGCCATCCCAGTCGCCCTGCGGACCAGCTGGAACAGTGTCGCCGAGATCAACAGAGACCGAGTTGAACAGCGGCTTGTCCTTGGCACCTTCGTTGAGGTTCAGGTTCTGCACTGCCCATGCCAGCACGGAGTCGGCCACGGTGATCGGCGTGCCATCGGACCATTTGGCTTCTTCGTTGATGGTGTACTTGATGGTGAGCGGATCGTCGCTCACCTTCTCATAGCTGCCCAAGGCCTCGTTGGGGTACAGCGTGCCGTCAGTACCGAAGTAGCTGAACCCAGCGAACATCCGGTCCACGATGGCCGAGTTGTAGGTGGAATAGGTGTTCGGAGTAAAGCCGTTGTAGCTCAGGAATTCCGGGGCACCTACGGTGACGTTGATATTGTCTTCGGCAGTCTTGATATCACCCAGATCGGCTTTGCCGCTGTTTGCTGCTTCTGCCGAACCGTTGCCGCCACCTGCGCCAGCATCCTTTGATGCATCGGCGCCTGTGTCTCCGCCGCCTGGTGCACAAGCCGAAAGGGCCAGGGCCAGTGCTGCGCCTACAGCTACTGCTTTCGAAACGCGCTGAAACCGCATTTCGCCTCCTTGAGTTCTTGAACGATACGAGTGCTGGATCGGTGGATCCAATGTGGATCAGATCACATGATCAATCCATTGAGCAATAGACTAACCCGAATTTTCTGGCTTGGATATAGAAAGAAGCGCTTCAGATATTGCCGCGACTCTCCCCCTGAGAGTCATTCGCAACGCGCTTGTTACCCACGGGTTTACGAGATCCAGCTCACATCCCCGAGATTTCAAGGATTTCTTTCAGATTGGGAAAAATCAATCGGGCAACTGTTTCATGCATGTTGACTCGCGGAGTGATTTATAACATTTTTGCAACGTTTGTTTCAGATTGATTAAATCTGAAATATTCGTTGAATATGACGTTGCTTGAGCTCAGGTTAAGCGCTGAATGGGCCGGTGAAACCTTACGGTTTCACCGGCCCATTCAGCGGATTTCCGAGCTGCTAGATCAGCGAAGCTCCAGGGATCGCAGCCAGCAGGTTGCGGGTATATGCACTCTTTGGCGCATCGAAAATCTCGTCCGTCGTTCCCTGTTCGACGATCTTTCCGTGTTCCATCACGCATACGTTGTCCGCGATCTGGCGGACTACAGCCAGGTCGTGGGTAATGAACAGGTAGGTAAGGCCCATTTCGCGTTGCAGCTCATCAAGCAGCTCAAGCACCTGGGCCTGCACCAGCACGTCCAACGCCGAAACAGCCTCATCGCAAACGATCATTTCCGGCTGCAAGGCCAGAGCACGCGCGATCGCGATGCGCTGGCGCTGTCCGCCGGACAGCTCGTTCGGGAAGCGGTGCATGGTGGATGCCGGCATGGAAACCTGATCCAGCAGTTCCTTGACCTTCTTCTCCCGTGATGCCGCGTTACCAATACCGTGAATGCGCAGTGGTTCTTCGATGGTTCGGAATATCGAGTACATCGGATCCAAGGATCCGTACGGATCCTGGAAAATCGGCTGGACACGTCGGCGGTACTTGAACAAGTGCTTCTCGCTCAGGTTGCCAATCTGTTCGCCATCAAAGATGATCTCGCCCTCGGTCTTGTCCAACAGGTTGAGCACCATCTGGGCGATGGTGGACTTGCCGGAACCGGACTCGCCTACCACGGCGGTGGTGGTGCCCTTGGGGATCTCGAAGGACACGTTGTCCACCGCGGTGAACTTCTCCTTCTTGCCGAACCCCTTGCGGATATCGAAGACCTTCGTCAGGTTGCTGACTTTCAGCAGCGGCTCGGCCTTGCCCGGAATTACCTCATCAACAATCGCCTCGTGCTTGTCTCCACGCTGTGCTGACAACGATGGAGCCGAGTTGATCAGGCGCTGGGTGTACGGGTGCTTGGGGTTGCGCAGAATCTCCAGCGCTGGGCCATATTCGACGACACGCCCCTTGTACATCACGACGACCTTCTCGGCACGCTCTGCTGCCAAGCCCAGGTCGTGGGTAATCAGCAGCACGGCGGTGCCCAGTTCACTGGTCATGGTGTCCAGATGGTCCAGGATCTGCTGCTGCACGGTGACGTCCAGTGCGCTGGTTGGCTCATCGGCAATCAGCAGGCGCGGGCGGCAGGCCAGGCCAATGGCGATCAGCGCACGCTGACGCATGCCACCGGAGAATTCGTGCGGGTACTGCCTCGCACGCGTCTCCGGATCGGGCAAACCTGCATCGGCCAAGACCTGGGCTACACGCTTGTTCGGGTTATCCCCCGCCAAGCCGTTGGCTTTCAGGGTTTCCTTGACCTGGAACCCGATCTTCCAGACCGGGTTCAAGTTGGACATCGGATCCTGCGGAACCATGCCAATATGGTTGCCGCGCAGCTCTACGAATCGCTTTTCGCTCGCTTGGGCGATGTCCTCGCCGTCAAAAAGAATCTGGCCGGATGAGACCTTGCCGTTGCCGGCCAACAGGCCGATAGCAGCCAGTGCCGAAGTTGACTTGCCGGAACCGGACTCGCCCACGATGGCCACGGTTTCCCCGGGCATCACGGTGAAGTTGGCGTCGCGCACTGCGTGCACTGGACCGTCAGGAGTGGAGAAAGTGATCGCCAGGTCCTTGACTTCCAGCAGAGGCTTTGGAGTTGCACTCTGAGTCATTGCTTAGGCTCCCTTCCGGGCCTTCGGATCCAGTGCGTCGCGCACTGCATCGCCGAGCATGATGAAGCTCAATACCGTTACCGAAAGGAACAGTGCTGGCCACATCAGCATGGTCGGGTTATTGCGCAGCTGGGTACGTGCGGAGGAAATATCGTTGCCCCAGCTCATGACGTCTGGCGGAAGCCCGACGCCCAGGAAGGACAGCGTGGCCTCGGCAACGATGTATACGCCGAGGTTCACCGTGGCAACAACAATGATCGGTGCCAACGAGTTCGGGATGACGTGCTTGACCAAAGCGCTGAACTTGGACAGGCCCAACGCGCGCGAGGCCTTCACGAAGTCCGCGTTGCGGGCCTCGATCACTGCGCCGCGGGTAATGCGTGCCAGCTGCGGCCAGCCGAAGATCGCAAGGGTGATGATAACCGTCCAAACGCTTCGGTTTTCACGGAAGGCAGGAAGCTGCATCACGATGATGGCGCCAAGGATCAGCGGCAGCGCGAAGAAGATATCGCCCAGACGAGCCAGGATGGTGTCGATCCAGCCGCCGTAGTAGCCTGCCAGGGCGCCAATGGCACCGCCGAGCAGCACCACGATGAGGGTAGTGAATACGCCTACGAGCAGCGAAGCACGCGTGCCGTAGATCGTACGGGCGTAGATGTCGCAACCCTGCAGGTTGAAGCCCATGATATGTCCTTGGCGTGCTGGCTCATTGGAATTTTCCAGCAAGCATGCCTGGTTGCCAGTCGGATCAATGGACGTGAACAGCTGCGGGAACGCAGCTACAACCACGACGGCGATGATCAGAAGCGTGGAGATGATGAACAGCGGTTGCTTGCGCAGTGAACGCCATGCTTCAGCCCACATGGACAATGGCTTGCCGGTTTCCTTGACAGAATCCACCGCCTGCAGCGGAGTCTCCTCCAATGGGGCCACGTAGTGCTCAATTTTGTACTTGGAAACTTTGCCGGCACGGGTGTTTCGGATGGGAAGGCCGTCTTCGGGATTAAAGTTCTGGTTCTCAGGCATAACGGATCCTTGGGTCAAGCAGTGCGTACAGCATATCCACGATCAGGTTGGCGATCACGAAGACGATCACCAAGACGCCTACAACGGCAACCACCGTCGGGGTTTCGCCCTTCTGGATTGCCTGGTAGAGCAAGTGGCCGACACCGGGGACATTGAAGATACCCTCGGTAACAATGGCGCCGCCCATGAGTGCGCCCAAGTCGGCGCCAAGGTAGGTCACGACTGGAATCAGCGAGTTGCGCAAGATGTGCACGGTGACAACGCGGTTGCGGCTCAGGCCCTTGGCAGTTGCGGTGCGCACATAGTCAGCGGTTTTGTTCTCAATGATGGAGGTACGCGTCAGTCGCAAAACGTAAGCCAGAGAAACGAGTCCCAGGACCAAGGCCGGCAGGATCAGTTCGCCCCAGGTTGCCGAACCGGAAACGGTTGGCTTTGCCCATTCGAGCTTGACTCCGACCACGTACTGGAGCAGGAAGCCCAGTACGAAGGTTGGAACTGCGATGACCAGCAGCGATGCGATCAGGACGGTCGAGTCGAACAATTTGCCCTTGCGCATGCCGGCGATGACGCCGAAGATGATGCCGAAGACAGATTCGATCAGCAACGCCAGTATCGCCAGGCGTGCAGTGACAGGGAATGCTCGTGCGAGCATCTCCTTGACTTCTTGGCCCGAGAATGAAGTTCCCAGGTCCAAAGTCACCAGGTTCTTCAAGTACAGGCCGTATTGGACCCAAAAAGGCTTATCCAAGTTGTATTGCGCAGTTAGGGCCGCTTGGGTGGCATCACTCATTGGCTTGCCGCCGGAGAGTGCCGCGATTGGGTCACCGGGAGTCGCGAAAACCAAGAAGTACACCAGCAAAGTAGCACCGATAAACACCGGGATCAGCTGCGCGATTCTCTTCAGGGTAAAACTTAACATGCTTGCATCTCACCTCGAGACACATGTGGGCACAAGGCCATTTTTATCCTCTTTCCGTCGATAAAGTAATCGACGTGTATTTTTGCGAGGCAGGACGGACACGCCAAAGGGAGACCCTGAGCTGCTCGGATCTCCCTTGACGAGTTTTCAGCTTCTATTCGCTCTGATTAGGCCGAATGCTGAAGGAAACTTATTTGCCAGTGATTTGCTGGTACATAGGAACACCGTTCCAGCCGAACTCAACGTTATCCACGTTTTCGCTCCAACCACCCTGAACTGCCTGGTACCACAGCGGGATAGCCGGCAGATCCTTGAACAGGATTTCCTGTGCTTCGTTGAAGATCTTCGCACCCTCAACAGGATCCGTGGCGGACAGGCCCTCGGTCAGCTTGGCGTCGAATTCCTTGCTGGAGTACTTGCCGTCATTCGAACCAGCCCCGGTACCGAATAGTGGACCAAGGAAGTTGTACAGCGATGGGTAGTCGGCCTGCCAACCGGTACGGAATGCACCGGTCATCTCGTAGCTGGTGACCTTCTCGCGCAATTCCTTGAAGGAGCTGAATGGCTTGGCCACGGCGTTGATGCCCAGGTTGCTCTTCAACTGGTTGACGACAGCTTCGACATATTCCTTGTTGCCAGCGCCATCAACGTTGTAGCCGACGGAGAATTCATCGCCGGAGTCCCACTTGCTGATTGCATCAGCCTCTTCCCACAGCTTCTTGGCTTCAGCCCCGTCGAAGTCCAGGACTTCGCTGCCTGGAACCTCTGCGTTATAGCCTTCAAGTACCGGTGCAGTGAAGTCGTCGGCCTTGATCTTGCCGCCGTTGTACACCTTGTCGATGATCAGCTGGCGGTCAATGGCGCGGGAGATCGCTGCACGGCGGAGGTTGCCCTCTTCACCCTGCTTGAAGTGCTCCAGGTAACCCGGAATGGTAATGGTTGCGTTGCCAGCGTAGGGCGAGTTGATCGAGCGGTCGCCCAGATCAGTCTCGTAGGAAGCCAGCGAGCTTGGCGGGATCTGGTCCAGCACGTCCAAGTTGTTGGACTGCAGATCGCTGTACGCCGAGTCGGTGGACTGGTAGACCTTGAAGTCGATGCCGGCGTTAGCCGCCTTGCGTGGTCCGTCGTAGCTCTCGTTGACGTCCAGCTTCAGGTTCACATCGTGGTTCCACTCGGTCAACGTGTATGGGCCGTTGCCGATTGGCTTTTCGCCAAAGGCCTTTGGATCCTCGAAGGCCGCTTCAGGCAACGGCATGAACGCCGTGTAGCCCAAGCGCAGCGGGAAGTCGGACTCAGGCTGGGACAGCTCGACGGTGAAGGTGGTGTCATCCACTACCTTCAGGCCTTCCATCTCTTCCTTCTTGGAGCCTTCCTTGTTGACCTCATCGAAGCCCTTGATGGATTCGAAGAAGTACGAGTTCAGCTGTGCGTTCTTTGCCGCGGCGCCGAAGTTCCAGGCATCCACGAACGAAGCAGCAGTTACTGGGGAACCATCCGAGAAGGTATGTCCGGCCTTCAGCTTGATGGTGTAGTTCTGGGAGTCTTCGGTTTCGATGGACTCAGCGAGTTCATTGACCGGAGCGCCCTTTGCGTCATAGCTGACCAAACCGGTGAAGATCAGGTCCATTACGCGGCCGCCGCCAACTTCGTTGGTGTTAGCCGGCAGAAGGCCATTCTGCGGTTCGGTGGTGTTTGCGGTGACGACGTACGAGCCGTCACCTTCGCCACCGGCGGTTTCATTGGAACCGCCGCCACAAGCGGACAGGGTCAGCGCCAAGGCTGCAGATAAAACGACAGCCTTAGATGCGTGCGAGTATCGCATCCTATTTCTCCTCAACAGATCGTTGCTGCTTCTGCATTTCGCAGAGCCGTGCAGGCAAGCGTGAGCTATAGCACGTAGTGAATGAGATTACATCAAACATTGCGAAACAACCAATGAATAGTCATGAAAGCAATGCTTGAAATCGGGTTACTCACCCGGCTGAAATAACTTCAGCCGGGTCAGTTTTTATTTAAGCTCAAATAAAAATATTCATCATTCCGGGGTCTTCCAATACCGAGCCGACACCTGCGAGGAACTCGCTTGCTTCCTTGCCGTCAACCACTCTGTGATCGAAGGACAAAGCCAAAGTCATGGTATGGCGAAGGGCAACTTGGTCTTGGTATTCCCAAGGCCTTCGTTTCACTTGGCCTAATGCCAGGATTCCAGCCTGCCCCGGAGGTAGAATCGGGGTCCCGGCATCCACGCCGAAAACCCCCACATTGGTAATGGAGAATGTGCCACCGGTCAATTGGGCTGGTGACAACGTTCCTTCGCGGCCCTGGAGAATAATCTCGCTGAGTTCAGTTGCCAATACGGGCAACGTCTTGGCTTGGGCATTTTTCAGCACCGGAACCAGCAAGCCGCGGTCACTTGCCACAGCCATGCCCAGATTCACTGACCCGAACTCAATGATTTCGTCAGCCTTTTCATCCCACGTCGAGTTCAGCGCAGGATAAGTCTTCAGCAATCTCGTCACCACGAGCGCCGCCAACGTTGTGATGTTGAGTTTCCGGTCCTTCAGCAAGCGATGCGAACGCATTCTTTCCACCAACGCCATGGATTCGGTGACGTCAATAGTGAGGAACTCGGTGGCATGCGGTGCAGTAAACGCCGACTGCACCATCGCTTTGGCTGTGGCTCTGCGGACGGCGGTGATCTTCACATGGCGGTCCACATCCGGCGAGGACGCTGGCTCATTTCCCCTTGCCGATGAGGTGCTGGTACCTACGGAATCGATGGCCTGCTGAACATCCCTACGCAGCACCAGCCCACCCTCGCCGCTGCCGGCGAGCGCCGAAATATCGACTCCATGATCGCGTGCCAGCTTGCGTACGGGCGGTGTGCATCGAGTCGTCTCATGTTGCTCGCGCTCAGGACTGGCCGGCGCGGCATCCGGTGCGGATGCAACTGGTTCCGCCAATTGCGCCGCTCCCCCGTTGCGGGAGCCACGAGCTTTTCGCGTTGGACGGTTGCCGGTGTCTGCCGGGGCACCGTAGCCAACGAGGGTTGGGGTGCGCTCGACGGCCGCACTTTCCCCATGATTTCCGGGACCTGCTGCTGGCGGCTGCCCGCCGGAAGCGCCTGGCTCCTGATCAAAAGTGACCAGCGGACCGCCAACCTGCACTGTTTCACCTTCGGTGGCATGCAGAGCCTGAACGAAGCCGGCATACGGCGAGGGCAGTTCAACCACTGCCTTGGCGGTTTCAACTTCGGCAATGATCTGGTTGAGCGCAACATGCTCGCCAACCTTGATTTTCCAATTCAGCACCTCGGACTCGGTGAGCCCTTCGCCGAGGTCCGGGAGTTTGAATGTGTGGGCGGTCATCACTTGGCAGCTCCTTCGGTTGCCTCGTTGTGGCGCATCACGGTATCAACCGCGTGCATCACTCGATCCAAATCGGGCAGGTGGTGGCTTTCGAGCCGCGATGGCGGATACGGAATATCGAATCCGGTGACGCGCAATGGGGCGTGCTCCAGATAGTCGAAGCAGCGCTCGGTGATTTCGGCACAGATTTCTGCACCGATACCGCTGGTGCGGCTGGCTTCATGGACTACAACCAGCTTGCCGGTGCGCTTGACGGATTCGGCCACGGTGTCGATATCCAACGGATCCAAGGTGCGCAGGTCGATGACCTCCAGACTGGTGCCTTCATCTTCTGCGGCCTTGGCCGCATCCACCAAGGTGTAGGTGGTCGGGCCATAGCCGACCACGGTGACATCTTCACCGGGTCGGATGATCTTGGCCTTTGGCGATCCGTCTGGCGTTGGAGCCAGAAGTTCAGCTGTGCTTTTCTCGTGGTAGCGGCGCTTCGGCTCGAAGAAGATGACCGGATCATCGCAATCGATGGCCTGGCGCAACATGCTATAGGCATCTTCGACACTTGAAGGCGCGAAGACGCGCAGACCGGCGGTGTGGGCGAAATATGCTTCCGGCGATTCGGAGTGGTGCTCCGGTGAACCGATTCCTCCGCCGTAGGGAATTCGAACTGTCACCGGCATCTTCACACGGCCCCGGGAACGGTAATGCAATTTAGCCAGCTGGGATACTAGCTGGTCAAAGGCCGGGTAGGTGAAGCCGTCAAACTGGATCTCCACTACTGGGCGATAGCCTCGGTAGGCCAGGCCGATGGCGCTGCCGACAATGCCGGATTCTGCCAGCGGGGTATCGACGACGCGGTGCTCGCCGAATTTGGATTTCAGGCCATCGGTGACCCGGAAGACGCCGCCGAGGGTTCCGATGTCTTCACCAAGCAGGATGACTTTCTCGTCCTCGTCCAGGGCATCGTGCAGCGACTTGTTCAGCGCCTTGAGCATGGTGGTTGCCACAGTTACTCTCCACCTTCAAAATCTGCCAAGTAGTCCAGATAGTTCTTGGCTGCGCGTTCGGTTGGTTCGTGCTTCTCGGCATATACATTGGTGAACAGCTCTTCCACCTTGGGGTCCTCCATGGTGGTGATCGCGACGCGAAGCTTCGCGGCCAGATCATCGGCTGCGTTCTGGGCACGCTGCTCGTAGGACTGCACATCGGCACCCATCTCATGCAGGTACTTCACCAGGCGGTCGATAGGGTCCTTGGCTTTCCACTCTTCGAGCTGCTCGCTCTTGCGGTAGCGGGTTGGATCATCGGCGGTGGTGTGCGACCCCATGCGATAGGTGACCGCTTCAATGAAGGTTGGGCCCAGGCCGTTGCGCGCGTGATTCAGGGCGGCCTTGGTGGCTGCGTAGACTGCAAGGATGTCATTGCCATCCACCCGCCAGGTCTTCAGCCCGAAGCCGTGGGCACGGTCGGCAATCTGGGTGCGGCTTTGCAGGTGGACTGGTTCGGAAATGGCCCACTGGTTGTTCTGGCAGAAGAACAGCACTGGCGCCTGGTAGCTGGCGGCGAAGACCATGGCTTCGCTCACGTCGCCCTGGCTGGTGGCGCCATCGCCAAAGTAGGCCACAGAAACTTGCTTGCCCCCGTCGAATTTGATTCCCATTCCGTATCCGGCTGCGTGCAAAGCCTGGGAGCCAATGACAATCTGCTGGCAAGCAATATTGACTTCATTCGGATCCCAGCCGCTGGCCTGGGCCCCGCGCCACACGCTGAGCAGATCTTCTGCTTTCACTCCCCTGGCCCATGCGACGCCATGCTCGCGGTAGGAAGGGAAAATGAAGTCATCCGCTTCGGTGGCGCGGACCGAGCCGATTTGTGCGGCTTCCTGGCCGAGCAACGGGGCCCAGAGTCCTAGCTGGCCCTGGCGCTGCAATGCGGTGGCTTCATTGTCCATGCGGCGCAGGACCACCATGTCGCGAAGGAAATCTGCAAGGTCCGCTTCTTTGAGGTCCTTCAGATAATGGTCAAGTTCTTCGTCCGGGATTCGTTTCCCGTCGACGTTCAGCAGCTGATGCGTGGGTAGGCATCCGGCGGCTACGTCAATGTGCTGTGTGGACACGATCGGCATCCTTACTCTCACGTAGTCGGTTGCGGGTTTTCATTCACAAACACCGCTTAATGTGATGCTACTCACGCAAGGCAGGATGCACAATGGTGTTTTTGGAATTAGAGCAAAACGCACTGTTTATGAGAACCGGTCAGTGCTAACGTGCACATTATGCAACTTCTGGACACTACCGACCGGCGCATCCTGCTGGCCCTCTCGACCGCAGCCAAGCGCACCGGCTCGGCTATCGCCACGGCTTTGAACCTCGGGCGAAATACCGTGCAGACGCGGATGACCCGCCTGGAGAATGAAGTTCTTGATTCCATTGACCGCCGCATCCCGCCCGAAGTGCTGGGCTACGGGCTGCTTTCCTTTGTCGAGCTGCATGTTGAGCAACGCCATCTCGGGGATATCGCCGCCAAGCTCGAAGCCATCCCCGAGGTGCTTGAAGCACACGGGCTCACCGGCTCTGCCGACATCTTGGTGCGGGTAGCGGCCAAAGACGCCGAGGAGCTGTTTCGGGTCCATGGACAGCTGCTGCATATAGACGGAGTGAATCGTGCGGACTCGGCACTATCCATGGCCGAGCTCGTCCCCTACCGCACCACCGCTTTGCTTCAGCACTCGCTAGCCGATAACGCGTAGCGCACAGGGCAGCAAAAAGTTCCGGGAACCAGCCGGCTGGCTGGTTCCCGGAACTTCGCTATTGAGTTTTATGTATTCTTCGCCTTAGTGGTCGACTGCCTTCTCGGCACCGACACCGGTCAGCGAACGAACTTCCATTTCCGCCTGCTTGGTAATGTCCTCGACACGCTTGTCGGTAACCGAGCCCAGCCAGCCTAGGAAGAAGGCCAGCGGAATGGAGACGATACCCGGGTTAGCCAGCGGGAAGATCACCATATCGATGCTTGGGATCATTGCGGTCTCCGAGCCCGAGAACACTGGCGAGAAGATGATCAGCAGCAAAGCCGAACCCAGGCCGCCGTACATGGACCACACTGCGCCGCGGGTCTTGAAGCCCTTCCAGAACAGCGAGTACAAGATGGTTGGCAGGTTAGCCGAAGCGGCCACCGCGAAGGCCAATGCCACCAGGAAGGCCACGTTCTGCCCCTGGGCACCGATGCCGCCAGCGATAGCGAAGACTCCGATAACCAAGACCGTGCGGCGGGCAATCTTCATTTCCTTCTCTGGAGTGGACTTGCCCTTGGCAATCACCGACGCGTACACGTCATGGGCGAAGGATGCCGCCGCGGTGATGGTCAAGCCCGCCACCACAGCAAGGATGGTTGCGAAGGCCACTGCAGAGATCAGGCCCAGCAGCACTGTGCCGCCCAATTCGTAGGCCAGCAGCGGTGCCGCAGAGTTCACGCCGCCTGGAGCCGCCTGGATTCGATCCGGGCCAATCAGTGCACCGGCGCCGAAGCCCAGCACCAGGGTGAACAGGTAGAAGGCGCCGATCAGCCAGATAGCCCAGACGACGGACTTGCGGGCTTCCTTCGCGGTAGGAACGGTGTAGAAGCGCATCAGCACGTGCGGCAGGCCGGCGGTGCCAAGCACCAAGGCCAGGGCCAGCGAGATGAAGTCCAGCTTGGCAGTTTCAGAAACACCGTACTTCATGCCCGGATTCAGGATCTCAGGGTTGCCGGCTACTTCAGCTGCCTTGCCCAGCAGGTCGGAGAAATTGAAGCCGAACATGGCCAGCGTCCACACGGTCATGATCAGCGCGCCGGCGATCAGCAGGCAGGCCTTGATGATCTGCACCCAGGTGGTGCCCTTCATGCCGCCAACCAGCACATAGAGGATCATCAATGCGCCAACGATAACGATCACCAGCGACTGCCCCAGCTTCTCGTCAATACCCAGCAACAGGGAAACCAGCGCGCCGGCGCCAGCCATCTGCGCCAGCAGGTAGAAGACGCACACTGCCAGCGTGGAGATGGCCGCGGCGATGCGCACCGGACGCTGCTTGAGGCGGAAGGACAGCACATCGGCCATGGTGAATTTGCCGGTGTTGCGCAGCAGCTCCGCAACCAGCAGCAAGGCAACCAGCCAAGCAACCAGGAAGCCGATCGAGTAGAGGAAGCCGTCGTAGCCCTGGATGGCGATAGCGCCAACGATCCCCAGGAAGGAGGCTGCCGAGAGGTAGTCACCGGCAATTGCGGTGCCGTTCTGCGTTCCCGTGAAGGAACGGCCGCCTGCATAGTAATCCGCAGCGGTCTTGTTGTTCTTGGAGGCGCGGAGCACGATCACCATGGTGACGCCCACGAAGGCCAGGAAGATGGCGATATTGACCAAGGGGTTGCCGACCTGGGTCGACTCTCCCGCGGCCTGGGCCAGGATGCTGAGCTGGTTCATTTAGTTCACTCCCTCGCTCTCTAGGCGTTCACGGATTTTGGTTGCCTTGGGGTCGAGCTTCTTATTCGAAAAACTGACGTAGGCCGCGGTGATCGCGAAGGTCGACACGAACTGCAGCAACCCGAGAACAATACCCATGTTGATATTGCCGAGAACCTTGATGGACATGAAGTCGTGGAAGTAGTCGGCTAGCAGCACATAGGCGAAATACCAGACGAGGAAGAAGACTGCCATCGGGAAAACAAAACTGCGGTGGGTCTTTCGCAGTTCCTGGAATTCCTCGGATTGGCTCTCCTTGACGAAATCAACGTCAGCAGCGACGCCGTGTTCCGGGTTGGCACTCATGATGCCCTCCTTGAGCGAGTTGATGATGTGACTGGGCGCACATCGGTTTTGTGACTAAGTTCACTATTGGCGATAAACCCGTTGGCGACTAGGGGGCTTGCACAGCTCGTGGCTCAACGGACTGCTTTCTGCGCCCAACGGCGCAGCATGGCGCGCTGAACGGTCGGCAGATCAGGCAGGGCCCTAAGATGGGATACATGTCTCCAGCGCTGCAAGTCACCCTGATCGTCGCCATTGCGATGGTCGGAATCGCTCTTGTCGGCTACATCGGTTTCAGGATTTCCCGCTCCACCAAGGAAATGGGTACCGACGTCGAGGAAGCCACCTACAAGACGTTGCACCACATGTCCGTTGCGGTTCCCCATTTGGAGCGCGGCCTGACTGAGGACGGGGCGGCCAAAAGCGCCAAGGCGCTGCGCAGGCTCTTGAACTGCCAGGTATTGCTGATCAGCGACACCACCCATGTGCTGGCCACCGATGCAGGGGCCGATTTCACCGCGGAACTCGAAGAAGCAGCCTCCAAGGTTTCCAAAAGCGCGCTGGCAACCGGCAAAACCCAGGTAGAACGTTCCTCCGGCATGGACTTCGTGTCCGCGCCGATCACCGTAGGAGATCAAAGCGTGGGAACGGTGACCGCGCTATCACGCAGGGCCGGCGCCAGCTTCGTTCGGGCAGTTTCCGAGGTAGCGGTCTTTGTATCCGCGCAAGTTTCCACCGCCCAGCTCGATGAATCCAAGGCCATGCTGCTCGAAGCGCAGATGCGTGCCTTGCGCGCTCAGATCTCCCCGCACTTCATCTACAACTCGCTGAATGCGATCGCCTCGTTCATCAATACTGATCCCGCTCGAGCCCGTGAGCTGGTCATAGAATTCGCCGACTTCACCCGGTACTCTTTCCGCCGCCGCGGTGAATTCACCACCCTGGCCGAAGAACTGGAAGCCATTGACCGCTACCTGTTGCTGGAAAAGGCCCGTTTCGGTGAGCGCATCAAGGTCTCCTTGCAGATCGCTCCCGAGGTGCTGCCCACGCAAATTCCCTTCCTGGCCTTGCAGCCACTGGTTGAAAACGCGGTACGCCATGGACTCGAAGCCCGGCCAGATGGCGGAGTCATCTCCATCACGGCCACCGAAGACGGAATGCACGCAGTCATCAGCGTGGAAGATGACGGCATGGGCATGGATCCCGAGCAGCTGTCCAGTGTGCTAGCTGGCGATACCCCGAATATGCACGTAGGCCTGCGCAACGTCGACCTGCGCATGCGCCAGCTCTACGGCAATTCCAATGGACTGGTGGTGGAGACCGCGCCGGGGGCCGGAACGCTGATCACTTTGCGTGTCCCGAAGTTCCGTCCGCCCAACACGATCACTTCCGATGCATAGAAAAATCCAATAAACGGTAGAATTTTCGCATGATTAACGTGGTGGTCGCCGATGATGAACTTCCAGCGGTAGAAGAAATCGCTTTTCTGCTCAGCCAGGATTCCCGCATCGGGAAAATTCACCGCGCCACCTCTGGTGCCGCGGCGCTGAAGGCGCTGGAGGAAAATACTGTCGACGCACTTTTCCTCGACATCCACATGCCGGCTTTGTCAGGCCTGGACATTGCCCGCGTCATCTCCCGGTTCACCAATCCCCCACTGATTGTTTTTGTCACCGCCGATGAAGATCAAGCGCTGCAAGCATTCGAGTTGGCCGCCATCGACTACGTGCTCAAGCCCATTCGCCCGCAGCGCCTGGCCGAATCCGTTCGCCGCATCTGCGAGCTGGTCGAGGAGACCCCTGCCAAGCCGGAAATGATCACGGTGGACCAGGGAGGCATCACCAAGCTGATCCCTCGGGCGGATATCGCCTACGTTCAAGCCCAGGGAGACTACGCCCGGCTGCACACCAAGGATTCGAGCTATCTCATCCGGGTTCCGCTCAACGATTTGGAACAGCAGTGGGGCGAGTCCGGTTTCGTTCGGATCCACCGTTCCTACCTAGTGTGCATGGATAAGATCGAAACCGTTCGCTTGCAGACCGGCAAGGCCGCTGTGCTGGTCAACAGCACCGAACTTCCGATTTCTCGTCGCGCGTTGCCATACCTGCGGGAACGCTTGGCTGCCAACCGCGTCCGCCCGCTGTAGGAAGCTGCTGGCCTTCCGTGGAGCACCTTCCCCAAGACAACAGCCGGCGAGAGCCCCTCATGCCCGGACGGTTCGCTGAGCAGCGTCCAAAACGCGTGCGTGTCCAGGCTCCGCAGGATGCATCCTTGACTGTCTCCCCCGACCGTCCCGAGCACACAGCAGAAGAATTCTATGTTCGCCAGCTGATCCGCTCCCAGCTGCGGCTGGCCTGTGCCGTCGCCGCGGGCCTGCTGGCGATGCTGGTAGGCATCAGTGCATTGCTCGTCTTTTGGCCGGTCTTCGAGGACATCCATCTGCTGGGCCTGCCCCTGCCATGGTGGGTTTTGGGCATCGGCATGTATCCACTGATCATCGTGGCCGGAATGCTCTACAACAGGGCCGCGGGACGCAATGAAGAACGGTATCGGAGCATCAGCCGTGGCTAGCTTGCTGTCCGTTTCCTCCCTGGTGATCGTTTGCCTCACGACCATGCTGATCGCCTTCCACGGCCTGCGCCTGTCCCGCACGACTTCCGACTTCTACGTAGCTTCACGCACCGTACGCCCGTGGTGGAATGCCTCTGCTATTGGCGGCGAATACCTGTCGGCGGCTTCGTTCCTGGGCGTTGCCGGACTGATTGTGCTCTCTGGGCAATCAGGTTTGTGGTTCCCCATCGGCTACACCGCAGGCTACTTGATGCTGCTCCTGTTTGTTGCCGCTCCCCTGCGACGTTCCCGGGCATACACAATTCCCGATTTCGCGCAGATCCGTTTCGAAGGCTCGCCGATGCTGCGGAAAATCACCACCTATCTGGTGGTGGTGATCTGCTGGCTCTATATCGTTCCGCAAATGCACGGAGCAGCCCTGACCCTATCCATCGCTACCGGATTCCCGAGTTGGGCCGGTCCGGTCATTGTTGCCGCGGTTGTCTGCGTGACGGTGCTGTCCGGCGGGATGCGCTCGGTGACCTTCGTCCAGGCCTTCCAGTACTGGTTCAAGCTGGCGGCCTTGGTTATTCCCACGATTTTCCTGCTGGGGCGGGCCATCCCCGAGCATTCGGCATCCGGGCATGCCCAGGCCCTGTATGCGCAGCTGGAGTCCGTGAACGCGATGAACCTCTACGAGACGGTATCCATCATCTTGGCATTGCTCTTCGGCACCCTGGGGCTGCCGCATGTGCTGGTGCGCTTCTACACGAACCCCACAGGCCAGGCTGCGCGTACCACCACGGTGATTGTGCTGTGCCTGCTCTCCGCGTTCTACCTCTTGCCGACGACTTTGGGCGTGCTGGGCTTGCTCTACACCCCGGAGCTCGGTGCCACCAATGAAACCGATGCCACCATCCTGCTCTTGCCCGGGCGCCTCTTCGACGGATTCCTGGGCGACGCCTTGACCGCAATTGTCGTCGGTGGCGCATTCGCAGCTTTCCTCTCCACCACCTCCGGTTTGGTGGTATCCCTGGCTGGTGCGCTGTCCCAGGAATTCTTCTCGGGTACCGTGCGGGGCTTCAGGATCTCTACCGTGCTGGCCACCGCCCTGCCCGTCCTGGTCGCGGTGGTGACCAATTCATTGGCCTTGGCGGGCGCCATTGGAAACGTCTTCGCCTTCACTGCATCCACCATCTGCCCGCTGCTGCTCTTGGGCATTTGGTGGCGTTCACTGACCGCTCGAGGTGCTGTTGCCGGACTGCTGGCTGGCGGCATCTCCTGCGGGCTGGCCTTGATGACCGGCGCCTTCCTGCCCCAGGAAGATGAGATCTGGATCCACCTCTTGCGCCAGCCTGCGGCGTGGAGCGTTCCCTTGGCCTTCATGGTGATGATCTTCGTATCGCGCAGCACCAAGCGGAGCGTGCCCGCCAACGTTGAACGCGTCATGGCGTTGCTCCATGTCCCGGACTGGCGGGCGAAGTTCTAGCCAGTCTCCACGGATTCTCCGGCAGGCGCGTCGCGGCCAGATGCTTCGCGTGCCGAAGCTGATCTGCGCCGGGATCCCTTGGCCAGCCCCAGAAGGACTCCGCCGAGAACCAAGCCCATCCCGATCAGGCCTTGGAGGCCGAGGCTTTCCGCTGCCAGCAATGTTCCCAGCAGGACCCCTGTCACTGGATTGAGCAGGCCAATGAGGCCAACTGACGATGCAGGGAGATGGCGCAGCCCGGTGAACCAGGCAAGATAGGCAGCCGCGGTGGCAATGAGGCTGACATAGCCGAAGCCCGCCATCGCCTGCAGGTCAAGCTCAGGGGGTGCTCCATGCACGAACAGCGCGCAGGGGACCAGTACTGCCCCTCCGGCCACCAGCTGCCACGCGGTGACACGGATAATCGGCATCCCTTCAGACCATCGTTTGGTCAAGATGAACCCGGCACTGGATAGGACCATTGCTACCAGCGACAAGACGATCCCCAGGATATCGATGCCGGCCTGTGCATCGAATACCATGATGCCCACGCCGACGAAGCCCAAGAGGGCCCCAACCAAAGGCCAACGTGCAGGACGTTCACCGAGCAATAGCCATGCGAACAGCATGAGCACACCGGCAGAAATCGCCATGGTCGTAGCAGCGACACCCGATGGCAAAAGTTGCGCCACCACGTAGATCAGGGCAAAGAAGGCACCGATATTCAGCACGCCCAGAACCGCGGATTTCCACCACCAGCTGCCCTGCGGGAGTTTCCTGGCTAGCCCCAGCAACACCAAGCCCGCCGGCAATGCGCGGATCGCCGCACCCCAGAGCGCTGAGCCGTCGGGAAGAAATTCCTTGGTGACATAGTAATTGGAGCCCCACGCGATCGGGGCTATCGCGGTCAGTGCTACCCAGCCCAGCGTTCGAAGCCGGTGCCCCGCCGAATTCAAAGTATCTTCCATGGAAGATACTTTAGCTTCCTTGGAAGATATAATAAAGGCATGGAGCAAAACGACCACGTATCGCGCATTCAACAGGAGTGGGCAGAACAACGGCCGGATCTCGACCCAGCGCCCCAGGGAATCATCGGCCGGCTGCATCGCTTGGCTAATTACCTGACCGAGGAGCTCTGCACGGTTTATGCAGAGCATGGGCTGACCGAAGCTGAATTCGATGTGCTCGCGGCCTTGCGGCGGGCAGGAGAACCCCATTCCCTGGCCCCCGGCGAGCTGGCACAGCAGACGATGGTGACTACCGGAGCCATGACCAAGCGGCTCGACAAGCTGGTCAGCCACGGCTGGGTCACCCGTGCGCTATCCGGTGATGACAGGCGTGGGCGCCGCATCTCCTTGACGGCTAGCGGCAAGAAGAAAATCGATGAAGCGTTTACCGCCCACATGCGCAACGAAAAGCGCCTCGTGGACCAGCTGGCCCCCGCTGATCGTCCTGTGCTCGAAGAAATGCTGCGAAACTGGTTGGCCCACTATGAACAGACCCGGCCCTAGCCTTATCGGCCAGCGCGTCGCCAAGAATGCAAAAAGCCGCGCAGGGCAGCGGGAAGAATTTCCCACTGCCCTGCGCGGCAATGCGTTTGCGCTGGAGACAGCTGCTAGTCGATCGAAGCCATCAGCTCGACCACGCGGTCAAGGAATGCATCGACCTGCGATTCCTCGTAGCCATCGGTTCCCTGCGAAGAGCGGAATTCCACGCGGCGTACGGTGTCAACGGCCATGGGCACGTCGTTCTCGAAATAGTCGATGAGCTGATCGCATAGGCGATCGACATCTTCGATGTTGTAGCTCGACGCGTTGGAACGCGACGGGCGACGGAAACGCTCACCCTTGGCACGGTGCAGGCGGCCACGCAGGATCGCGGCCAGGCGGCCTACCTGCTGCAGCCAGACCTCCTCGCCCTGATGGGCAATCAAGTCGTCGCGCTCGCGCTTGGCAAAGACATCTTCCAAGCGGTCCAGCGCACCATCGACTTCGCGGGCCTGGTACCCGCCCTTCTGCGGCGCAAAAGTGGTGCGGCGGATCAGGTGGCTGGTGACCACACTGTCGTCGTTTCCTCCACCGTTGAAGGTGGCGCGGGCACGGCTCAGGAATGCATCAACTTGCTTTGCGTTGTAGCCGAATTCCGAGTCCGGTACGCGGGAAAACGGAGCATCTTGCTGCTGCGACACGACAGTTCCTTTTTCTCTAGAGAGATATCAGTTGGGTACCCCGGTAAGGCGATACCCCTCATATTCTATTGGCTTGGGCCAATAGTTGGCTTAATGGCCACACCAGCCAGTGCATTCCAGTAGAGGATCACACCCGCTGGCGGGACCGGTCAGAAGACTTCGACGCTCCAGGCCAACACATGCGAAATCACGTAGCCCAGAGGAATGACAAACAATATCGAGTCCAAGCGATCCATGATTCCGCCATGGCCCGGCAGCAAGTTGCTCATGTCCTTGATGCCGAGTTCACGTTTGACCATGGATTCCGCGAAGTCGCCAGTGGTCGCGGCAATGGTGGTGAAGAACGCCAAGATGACGCCCGTCCACCATGGCATTTCCAGCCAGAAGTGCATTGCGCAAGCACCAATAGCCATCGAACCAATCATTGATCCGGCGAAGCCCTCCCAGGACTTTTTCGGAGAAATCTTTGGCGCCATCGGATGCTTGCCTATTAGCACACCCACGATGTAGCCGAAGGTGTCGTTGGCGACCGCGAGCAGCAAAAGCGTGGCAATGAGCCATTGGCCATTCTCGGAATCAAGAATCAGCAGGGCGAAGGAAAGCAGCAGCGGCACCCAGCTGATGATGAACACGCTGCTCATCACCGAGGCCACAGCACCCTTGAGTCCTTCCATGAGCCGGAAGAGCAGAGCGATGAGGATACAGGCAATGTAGCTGAAGCCAAGGGCTTCCACCCCGCCCCAAATGGCACTGACCGGCAGCAAGACCGAGGACAGGTACAACGGCAATTGAGGCACCGCGGTCTTGGCGTGAGTAGTAGCTCTCGCAACTTCCCAGCAGCCAATGCCGCTGAGGGCAATCAGCGCGATGACCAACAATGGCTGCGACCACATCAGGCCAACGAGGACGACGCCGAGCATCAGCAAGCCTACGCCGATTGCCGCGGGCAGGTTGCGTCCGGCGCGCGATTTCTTCGGCTCCGGGGTTCCTATCAACAGCTCGGCAGGGATGTCTGCTTCTGCCGCGTCGGGCTGGCCGGTCTCGGCCAGGTCCGTGGAGTCGGAAACCGGTGGAGCAGGCACCTTGCCCTCGGCAGGCGCTGGATTCTGCGCCGCTGATTCGGCGTCCTGTTTGGTCGCTTCGCCCTTCGCTGGCATACCACCCTGGGCAGCTGGGGCCGCTAAGATCTTGGCTTCGCCGGGTTCCGCCGATTCTACGGGCTCAGCCGGTTCCTCGGCTGGTCCGGCCTGCTGGGCAGCTACCGGCCCCGGAGCCGCCACCGACTTGGACGTATCAGCCTTGAAGGCTGCCTTGGCACGCTCTTTCGCTTGCCCGGTATCAGCCGTAGCGGCTGCATCCTTGCCTGGGGAAGCCTCGGCTGCCGGGTTCGCGCCAGCCCCTGGCTGAGGGGTCGGCAAAACGCCATCGGTGCCGGCAACTTGCTCCACGGCTGGTGCCGGTGCTGGCGTGGCCATTGGAGCAGCTACCGGATTGGCCGGTTCAGTCGTGACCGGTTCTTGGATTCCAGTGGCAGGTTCTGGAGTTTCCCTAGCCGCGCGGTTCTTCATGAAACCGCGTTTTTTCCCCTTGGCGGCAGCCTCGCGCTGGGCACGAGCTTCACGTCGGGTCAGGGGCTGGGATTCTCCGGATGCCACTGAGGGCACCGCCGAAGCGTTGCCCTCAGTGTTGTCTGTCGAGCCTGGCATTAGACTTCCAGCAGCTCTGCTTCTTTTTTCTTCAAGATCTCGTCAACTGCGTCAACGTGCTTCTTGGTCAGCGCGTCGAGGTCCTTTTCTGCACGGGTGCCCTCGTCCTCGCCAATTTCGCCATCCTTGACCAACTTGTCGATGGAGTCCTTGGCCTTGCGGCGGTGGTTACGCAGCGCAACGCGGGCGTCCTCACCCTTGGCCTTGGCCAGCTTGACGTATTCCTTGCGGCGTTCTTCGGTCAGCACTGGAAGGACAACGCGGATCATCTTTCCGTCCGAAGATGGGTTTGCCCCAACTTCTGGATCGCCCAGAGCCTTTTCGATTGCGCGCATAGCGGTCACATCGAATGGGGTGATGGTGATGGTGCGTGCTTCTGGCACTGCGAAGGAAGCCAACTGCTGCAGTGGGGTCGGGGAACCGTAGTAGTCCACCATGACCTTTGAGTACATGCCTGGGTGGGCGCGACCGGTACGGATCGTCGCGAAGTCCTCCTTGGCGGCCTCAATGGTGCGTTCCATCTTTTCGGCGGTTTCCGCCAGCGTTTCGTCAATCACCGGTACTCCTCAAGTACTTCATCTGTGTTTCCGCTACGGGAAATTAAATCTACTTCAATCCTAAGCCACGATCACCGATTAGACGGTGACGGTGGTGCCAATCCGCTCGCCGCGAATTGCCGCGGCCACGTTTCCTTCGCCTTCCATGCCGAAGACCAGCATATTGAGCTTGTTGTCCTGGCACATGGTCATGGCGGTCTGGTCCATTACGCGGATGTCGTTGACCAGCGCGTCGCTGTAGGTCAAGGTCTCCAGCTTCTTGGCGGTCGGATCCTTCTTCGGATCCGCGGTGTACACGCCATCGACGCCCGACTTGGCCATCAGAACTTCGTCAGCATCGACTTCCAGGGCACGCTGCGCGGCCACGGTGTCGGTGGAGAAGTACGGCAGGCCTGCGCCAGCGCCGAAGATGACAACGCGGTCCTTTTCCATGTGGCGGATGGCACGGCGTGGGATGTAGTTTTCTGCGACCTGGGCCATGGCGATGGCCGACTGGACGCGGGTTTCGACGCCGCATTGTTCCAGGAAGTCCTGCAGTGCCAGGCAGTTCATGACGGTGCCAAGCATGCCCATGTAGTCTGCGCGCGAGCGGTCCATGCCGGAGGCCGAGAGTTCTGCGCCGCGGAAGAAATTGCCGCCGCCAACCACGATTGCGACCTCTACTTCGCCTACGGTTTCAGCGATCTGCTTGGCGATGCCGCGAACGGTATCCGGGTCAACGCCGATCTTGCCGCCGCCGAATACTTCACCGGAGAGCTTGAGCAGTACGCGGCGTCGTTTGGTTTCTGGGGTGCTTGGCATGAGGTGTCTTACTCCTGGAGGTCGGAATCAAGCTGGGGGTACTACTTCCCAGATCCCAAGCTATCGTGAGATCCGGGCTCAAGAAAAGGGAGGCGAGTCACCGAGTTTTCTCTCGGTGCTCACCTCCCTTTGATCTTGTGCACTCAGGTTGCCCTGAACGCGGTTCGCTTAATGCGTACGGCTAATGCTTAGAGCTGTAAAAGCTTAGGCACCAACGCGGAAGCGTGCGAAGGCAACTGGCTTGGTGCCAGCTTCTTCGAAGACCTTGCCTACGGACTTCTTTGCGTCCTTGGCGAAAGCCTGGTCAACCAAGACGATTTCCTTGAAGAAACCGGTCAGGCGGCCTTCAACGATCTTGGTGAGTGCAGCTTCTGGCTTGCCCTCCGCGCGAGCGGTTTCGTCTGCGATGCGGCGCTCGTCGGCAACCTTGTCAGCTGGAACCTCCTCGCGGGACAGGAAGGTAGGAGCCATTGCAGCGGTGTGGACAGCAACGTCGTGTGCGACGGTTGCGGCAGCTTCGCTGTCAGCGTCAACAGCCATCAGAACGCCAACCTGAGCTGGCAGGTCCTTGCTGGTCTTGTGCAGGTACGAAGCAACCTTGGCACCCTCGATGCGTGCAACACGGCGTACAACAACCTTCTCGCCGAGGATTGCGCCCTCTTCGATAACGATGTCGCCAACGGTCTTGCCGTCCAGCTCGTAAGCCAGCAGTGCTTCTGCATCTGCAGCACCGGAAGCCACAGCGGCATCCAGGACCTTGTTGGCCAGTGCGATGAACTTCTCGTTCTTGGCAACGAAGTCGGTCTCGCAGTTGATCTCGATCATGACGCCGACGTTGCCTTCAACCTTGGCAGCAACCAGGCCTTCAGCGGTCGAACGGCCTTCGCGCTTGGTAGCGCCCTTCAGGCCCTTGACGCGGATGATCTCGATGGCCTTCTCGGCGTCGCCGTTAGCCTCGTCCAGTGCCTTCTTAACGTCCATCATGCCGGCGCCAGTGCGCTCGCGCAGTGCCTTGATATCAGCAGCGGTGTAGTTTGCCACGTGCAATCCCATTCAGCTAGGAGTTTCAAGTTTATTTTGCTTATGGGACGGGTCGGATTTCCGGCCCGTCCCACAAGACTTGGTGAAGTTCACCCCGAGCTACACGCTAGTGGGCCCAGGCAAACTTCTGGAGTCACCGAGGTGACTACTTGGCTTCTGGTGCCTCAGTTGCATCGTCTGCAGCTGGTGCTTCAGTTGCAGCTTCTGCAGCTGGAGCTTCGGCCTTGGCCTTCTCGCCCTCAAGCAGCTCGCGCTCCCACTCAGCCATTGGCTCAGCAGCACCCTCGGTCTTGCCGGCAGCCTTGTTGTTCTTGGCGATGAGGCCTTCGGCCACAGCGTCAGCAACAACGCGGGTCAGCAGGTTGACGGAGCGGATTGCGTCGTCGTTGCCTGGGATTGGGTAGGTAACTTCGTCCGGATCGCAGTTGGTGTCCAGGATGGCCACAACTGGGATGCCCAGCTTCTGTGCTTCGTCGATAGCCAAGTGTTCCTTCTTGGTGTCAACGATCCAGATAGCGGAAGGGGTGCGGGTCAGGTTACGGATACCACCGAGGTTGTTCTGCAGCTTGGTCAGCTCGCGCTTCAGCAGCAGCAGTTCCTTCTTGGTGTGACCGGAGCCAGCAACGTCCTCGAAGTTGATCTCTTCCAGTTCCTTCATGCGCTGAACGCGCTTGGAGACGGTCTGGAAGTTGGTCAGCATACCGCCGAGCCAACGCTGGTTCACGTATGGCTGGCCAACGCGGTTAGCCTGCTCGGCGATCGATTCCTGAGCCTGCTTCTTGGTACCGACGAACAGTACGGTGCCGCCGTGGGCAACGGTCTGCTTGACGAACTCGTAAGCGCGGTCGATGAACGACAGCGACTGCTGCAGGTCGATGATGTAGATGCCGTTGCGCTCGGTGAAAATGAAGCGCTTCATCTTTGGGTTCCAGCGACGGGTCTGGTGGCCGAAGTGGACGCCGCTGTCAAGCAGCTCTCGCATGGTTACGACTGGCATGTCGCAACTCCTTTCAGCAGTGGCGGACCGGGCGCGCATGCGCCCGCGGTAACTGCTCTTGTTTGTTCGGGTTGATGCAGATAGCCATTGTGGATATCCGCCCTAGCATGAATACCGATAGATGCTTGGCATCTCGCCTTCGGTCCACCGATTCTCTCGGACCACTGGAACCTCAGGCCACAGCTCATGAAGCTGTGGATACTCATACGCGAAGTCAATCCCCTGCCCGACGCACCCAGTTTTGGACACACCTGTGACAGGACACTGCTGTTTCAAGTGTACTACAGAGAACTCAACGCTTTACACGGCGATATCGGTGATCTGCAGCCCATTCGCTTGCCCACAATTCGCTCTTCCAACTGCTCAAGATCCGGCTATTGGGTCCATCCTGAGAGGATGAAATCCAATTATCTAGTCGCCGGGCTGCAGGTTTTGCTGCTGGCCTTCAGTGGTCCTCCGGCCTCGCCCCTGACTGCGGCGCCACAACCAGTCCAAGCACAAGCTGCACTCGCCGCCGGCAACGGCTGGCGTTGGCCGCTAGCTGGCGAACCGGAAATTCTGGAGCCCTTCGATAAGCCGGAGGAGAATTGGCTTCCCGGTCATCGCGGCGTGGATTTGGCTGCCAGCTCCGGAGACTCGGTCTTCGCGCCCCAGCGAGGCCAAGTCGCCTTCGCTTCAGTGATCGTGGATCGACCCGTGCTGGTCATCGACCACGGTTCCGGATTCAAGACCAGCATCGAACCGGTAGCCGCCGGAGTCTCGGTGGGCGATTGGGTCGAGGCTGGCGCGAAGGTGGGACAGGTAGCAACCGGGGCGCACTGCTCGGGCCGATGCATTCACTGGGGCGTGCGGCTCGAAGGAGAATACATTGACCCGGTGTTGCTGATCCGCGACATGCGTCCATCAATACTCTTGCCGCTGCACGAATGACCGTGAAGGCTCCCAGGGGTGCACCAAGAAGAGCCACGGTTACTGTCGCGGGTCTTGCAGACCGGATCCTCTGCGTGTTCTTGCCCCTGGCGAGAGCTCCATGCCGCGCAGCCGCGTGGCCTGTTCCTTGGACTGCCCTGAGAGTTGCAAGTTGGCACCGCGCAATGGGCCGGGAACTGGCTTCTTCCAGTTTCCAGACCCCGGAACGAAAAATCGCCCAGCAGCTTTTTTGCATAAGCTGCTGGACGATCTTGTTTGGTAGGGAGTATGGGACTTGAACCCATGACCAAGGGATTATGAGTCCCCTGCTCTAACCAACTGAGCTAACTCCCCACATGGGCCCATCGCCGAAGCGGCGTAACCACACTCGAAATATTCTAGGGCATCACTAGCCGAAACACCGACTTGACGCACCCGATGACGATGAACCTATTAATGGGTGGAAACTTCGTGGCCGCGGTAAAGGGCTTCGAAGGAGTTCATTGTCTTTTCCTGCGCGTGGTTCTTCACCTTTTCGTGCCCGGCTTCACCCATCTTGGCACGGCGCTGCCCATCCAAGGCAAGAACCTGGTCTAACTTGTTGGCCAGATCCTGCCGGTCTCCCGGCGTGAACATGTAACCATTGATGCCTTCGTCTACCAGGTGCGGCAGGGCCATCGCGTTGGCCAGAACGACGGGTTTGGAAGCCGAGAGTGCTTCCAGGGTTACCAATGACTGCAGTTCGGCGGTGCCTGGTTGGCAGAACACATCGCAACGCAGGTAGGCCTGGCGCAGTTGTTCATCACTTACATGCCCAAGGAAACGGACACGGTCTCGCAGCTGCAATTCGTCGGCGATCTTCTCCAAGTGAGCGCGTTGCTCTCCCCCGCCAACAATTTCAATGATGGCATCCGGCACCTGGCTCATTAAAGGCAATGCCTCGATGAGTTCATTGATGTTCTTCTCAACGGCAAGACGGCCTGCGAACAAGATCGTGGGGAACTCGTTTTTAATGATTTCTTCCCCTGCCGCCAGCTCGTAGTTGCCGATCTCGATCCCGTTAGACAGCGGAAGCACCCGGTTCAGTTTGGCACGCTCACGCATTGCCTTGGCCGCCAGTGGAGTCGGGGTCGTGACGGCGTCTGCCCGCCCAAAGATCTTCCCCATGTCTCTCCACGAATTCTGCGCGACAATTCGCTTGAACCACTGCGGGAAAGGCAGGAAGGGGTCAAGGTTTTCCGGCATGAAGTGGTTCGTGGCGATGGAACGAACCTTGTTCTTGCGAGCCCATCCGATCGTGCGCTGGCCAATCATATAGTGGCTCTGGGCGTGGACTACATCGGGCTTGATATCCGAGAGCAGCTTGCTGATCTGCCGATTGACTTCCCACGGGAACACGATGCGGAAGTACTCGTGGGTAGGTACCGAATGCGATTCCAGACGATGCACAATTGCTTCATCACGGATCTCGGTGTAGGTCTTGCCCTTATCTCCACGGGCCGCCAGCACATGCACCCGGTGGCCGCGTGCATGCATCGCAGTAGCCAACCGGTAGCAAAACATCGCTGCACCGTTGACGTCTGGCGGATAAGTGTCAGCAGCAATGACGATGGTCAGCGGTTTTTCCTTGGCCACGAGCATCCTTCGGCGTTCACACGCGTTGTAGTTTCTATTAAAATCTGCAGCTTCAGTCTATTTGGAATCAGGCATGGATTTTTCTGCTTCAGACTGGTTCCGGCGTTCAATAACATCCGGGTGATGTCTGGACAGTGCGGTCACACCGACGATAGCCAAACCAGCAGCCACCAGCATCAGCACGGTGACCAGTACCGGAACATCAGGACGCAGCTCCCCGAGGATGCCGATTCCAATGGCAATGCCAATTATTGGGTCAATCACCGTCAACCCTGCGATGACAAGGTCAGGAGGTCCCTTTGAGTAGGCCTTTTGCACAAAATACGAGCCTAGAAGGCCAGCTACAACTACCGCTAGGCCAGCCAGCCAAGGCAGCTGGACAAAGCTGCCGTCGCCGATATTCATCACGGCGATTGCAATGGTTCGAACCAGTACGGCGACGAATCCGAATAGGACGCCAGCACCGAGGATGAAGAAGAACGCACCGAGCTTCTTGTGGAAGAAGATGGTGGCCAATCCCACGATGGCAACGACTACCGCCAAGATCATTTCAATCAAGTGCGCTTCGTAGTCGTTTACCTCCTGGTTGCTGCTAGTGGCAGTGACGGCCAGAAGCACGAAGCCAACCGAACCCACCATGCAGCTGATGATCGCCAATACGGTGGGACGATTCATCGTCAGGTCGGTTTCCTTGGCATTGACCATCGCAGTGATCACCAATGCAATGGCACCAATTGGCTGAACCACCGTCAAGGGCGCGCTGGCTAGCGCGAAAACATTCAAGGCCATGCCAAGAGCCATCAGCCCCAGTCCGCTCATCCAGCGTTTATTGCGGGCCAGCTTCCCGACATTCTTAATTGTCAGGTCCAGACCGCCAACAGCACTGCGGACTGCCTGCGATTGGAAGTGCGCTCCAAAGGCAAGACAAAAGGCACTGCATAGTGCCGCTGCAATAGCGATCCAAACCATGTCAGTGCCTTTCTAGCCTAAGTTTTCATACGACGGGGCACGCGCACGCTTGGTACGGCTAATGCCTGGCCCCGTCGGCGAAAGACCTAGGAGCGCTTGAACAATGCGCGGACAACAGCCACCAGCGCCAGCCCGGAACCTGCCATCACGATATACGGTCGTGCCTGCTCTAAGCGGTTTGAGCCGGCTCTGTCAGCCTCCGATTGGTCTTCGGAAGACGAAGACGGGGAAGGGCGAACGAATCCCTTCGCCTTGGCAGCTGCTCCGGAGAACTTTTCCCCAGCTCCCTGGGTGAACGAACGAATCTTGTCGATCTTGGCCAGTGGCGCTTGCACGCTCTCGCCCAGGTTGTCACGCAGAGCCTGGATCTGGCGGCGGCGACGCTTGGTGCGAAGGATCAGCTCATCGGCACTCGGTGCCGGAGGCTTCGGTTCCTTCTTCTTTTCAGCCTTCTCGTCATCCTCAGCCGACTTCTTCTTCAGCGGCTCATCAAGAGTGCTGACATCGAAGGCGCTGCCGTCCTTGAGCACGCCCAAGTCGTGGCGGAGTCCGCGAATAGCTGCTTCCGGCTTCAGCGGCAGTGCCTTCTTGACCTTGGCATATCCAACCAATCCCAAGATGGCAGCAACCAGCAAGAAGAATCCTGCAACGATCAATGCGGCTGCCCAACCGGGCAACCAGAGAGCCAATACATTGACCAGGGTAACTACAACAGCAATGACGAAGAGCAGCACTACGAGCAGTGCAGCTCCGGCGAGCGCCGCCGCCATGCCAATGCTGATTCCCTTGCCTTTGAGTACCGTAGTCGCGAGTTTGATCTCGTCCGAGAGCTGTTGTGGAACAAGCTCCTTGAGACCATCAACCTGCGTCTTAGCACTCTTGACACTCGACTTAAGGCTTTCGTCAGCTTGCGTCGATTCAGCTTCAGACATGGTTTCTCCATATTCTCGATCGCTCAGCAACCGGTACATCAAACGCTAACACCCCGGTTGCCGCATACGACTCAGTCTTCAGGCGTAAAACCCACTGCATTTATCTCATGCTGTGGGTGTAACTGTTAACGATTCGAAAGTCTATCGTCTAATCACCTGTGGTTATAGGAGGTTCGGGTGTTGCTGGGTTTTCACTTCGAATTTGCGCATGGCAACGACCGCTTTTGGGTAAAACAAAACCTCCCAGCTACTTGCGGAGCTGGGAGGTTTCTTTGGCTCCTCCAACTGGACTTGAACCAGTAACCCTTCGATTAACAGTCGAATGCTCTGCCAATTGAGCTATGGAGGAATGCAACGAGTAATACTTTAGCACTGGCCAAGTGCCGTTTTCAAATCGGAAGTTCCCGTTGCGGAGCATGCGTTCCCTGCCCCGAAATTCCGCCATTTTCCGGGCGAGACCGGATGCTTATCCACCAAGCAGCAGCAAACTACTTTCTGTGATCTGCCGCATATCTGGCCAAATCCAGCAGCTGCTGCGCTGATTGTTCCCATGAGTAGTGCCCGGCTCGTTCCACGGCGCGTTGCGAATACTGTCTCCAGGTAGCCTGCTCATCCAAAGTGCGTACTTGGTCCGCGAAGCCTTGTGCATCATCTGCCGAAGCGTACAGCGCGGCGTCATCCGCGACTTCCCTGAAAATCGGCATATCGGTGGCAATCACCGGAGTTCCCATGCTCATCGCTTCGACCAGGGGAAGCCCGTAGCCTTCTTCTCGCGAAAGGGTTACCAAGGCAGTGCATTCGCTGAGCAGCCGCTCGTATTCCTCATCGCTGACACCGCGGTGGAATACCACTGTGGATTGCGAGGGGATGAGCTTGGATAATTCAGCATGACGTTGCTCGTTGATCCCGCTTAGCAGGTGCAGCTCATAGTCCGGCAGGTGCGCCATACCGCGGATGAGTGTCTCGACGTTCTTGTATTCCATGAAGGAACCCATATAGACCAAGGTCTTCTTTGGGCGCTTCGCTTGGTCTCGACGAGCAAAATTTCCGGTGGGGGCGTTGGACACCAGTCCAATGCGCTTCTTGGTCAGTCGATGTCTGCGCATGAGTTCGGCTGTGGTGTTGGAAACGGTAGCCACCGCGTCGGCACGATTCAGGAGCATCCGCTGCGGCCAGTAGACCTGATGGAACAAGAACCATCCAGCGCGAATCGGAGCAGGCAGGAACTTCGGTGCATGCGGATGCGAGTAGTAGATCAAATCATGCAGGGTCAAGACCAAGGGATATTTCCGCCCCAACGATCCGATGGTCTGCATGGGCGAGAACACGACATCCGGCTTGAGCTTGTTGATCTGCAGGGCGACGAATGGCTCGAGCACGCTCGTGGGGCCGGAAATCTTCAGATACGGAACATCGGGGAGCATTGCCAGCTGCCTGGTGTCGTTGACCAGCATCGTGACCTCGGCAAGCTTGCTGGCGGCCTCGATCAACCCGGCGGTATACCGGCTAATGCCATCATGGTGGGTGATGCGGGTGTATCGAGCGTCGATAACGAGTTTCACGTGCGCGGTTGCCTTTACTTCGTGGTGCGTATGCTTTCCAGCCTAACGGCTTGCGGGGCCGCGCATCACTAGGTAGCTAATAACTGAGAGGGTTGCGGCAACGACCCAGGCAAGCAGTCCAGCGGTAATCCCCCACGCGCTGGCCAATGCGCCGCCCGCCAATCCGCCAACGGGTACGACTCCAAAGGTGAATAACCGGCGTGCGCTTAGGACCCGGCCCAGCAGCTGCTCCGGAACGATCTGCACAATCCAGGACGAGGCAGCAATGTTGAAGAGCAGCACGACGATTCCCCATCCCAGCGCGAAAATTCCCAGCAGCGCCATGGACCACATTTCGGTTGCATAAGCCGCGGCCAATACGCAGCCCGCCAAAACTGCCTGCATCGAACCGGTGTAGATCAGCAAGGTTGCCGGAGCGAATTTTCCAGCCAGCGTTCCTGCGATAGCAGCTCCAATTAGCCCGCCAATGCCACCCACCGAGGCGAAAAGGCCGTACCCGAATTCGCCAAAGCCGAGCTCGTTGATAATGAAGATCGCTTCCACCGATGACCCGATGGCCAGCCCCAAGTTGGAGAACATCACTGCAACGGTAATTGCCAAGAGCAGGCGGTGCCGGGCCAGATACCTGAGGCCAGCCAGGATGCCGCCCTTTTCGGTCGACGGCCCGGGGCGGCGGCCAGGGCCTTGCGACAGGCGAGAGGAACGCACCTGCAGCGCCATCAGCATTGCCAGCAGGCCCAGAGCCGTCGAGATGCTCAGCAGCGCTGGCGCTCCCCACAGCGCGAAGCCGGTTCCCGCCAAGGCCGGGACAATCACGGTCATTGACTGGTCCGCAGCTCCCAGCGAGGCGATCAGCTTGCTAATGCTCGCCGCTCGGACTTCAGGCTCATCTCCGATGAGCTGCGGAACGGCAGTGGTTTGGGACGTTTCGGAAAAAACATTGCAGAAGCCGAGCAATGCGCACAACAGCATCCCCAGCGGGATCGTTAGCTCCTCGGCGAAGGACAGCGCCGCTAGGCACCCCAGCAGGAAAAGCTTGGACCCGAGACCGATGCGCAGGACCCGCAACGCGGAATACTTGTCGACCAAATGGCCCGCGGGGATGCTGGCGAGCACAAAGGAAAGGGAACCAAGCGCATTGAGCACTCCCATCTGCATGGCAGTTGCGCCAAGGGTACCTACGAACAGCAGATCAATCGTGATATCAGAAAGTGAGCGTCCTGCCGCGTCCGTTGCGTTCGACCCGAGGAGCAGACGCTGGGATCGCTGGACTTTTCCTGGGCTTGCCGTGGCCACTTGCCCTCCCTTGCTCTAACTGTTTGATCATACAGTTCTAGCTTGAAAGTGCAATCAAACGATTAGTGATAATTCCGGGACATTGGAAGTCGAGAAGTTCTCTCCATTTCAACCTCGCAGGGGTCCAACTTCAGCCTCGCTCAGATGCAGGTCAGCGGGTAACTTATCACAGCCGGGCGCCACCCGCAGGAAAATGTAGAAACTTTTCTTCTGGCGGAGAGAGTGAATTACTCGGCTTGCATTAACTAATTGAAGTGTGTTGTTAATAGATTCTTGTTAGGTGAGCCTGACCAACTATTGATAGTCTCTATCTGAGGAGCATGCTTTTGGGTGCCTCACTGCCTACCCTGCAAATGCCTGATCTACCACTGCCGATCTACGATGATTCGTTGCTCTGCGCAGACACCGCCCGTGTCTACGAAAACGAGTCGCGTGAAGCCATTTCACGCGTGGCCCACCGATTGGCATCGGTGAACGCGCCGACGACCGGACCGACTCCGCAGCAGTTGCAGGAACGCATCGACCTGGTCGACCTGCATAGTCCGTTGGGTTCAACCCAGGACTCGTTCACCGAGCTGAATGAGTTGTATTTCAACGACGCGGTCTACTTCCACGACCCGAAGTACGCGGCGCACTTGAACTGCCCCGTCGTGATCCCTGCGGTGGTCGCCGAGAACTTCGTCACGAGCATCAACACCTCGATGGACACTTTTGACCAGAGCGCTGGAGCAACACTGATCGAGCGCAAACTCATCGATTTCACCGCCGATCTGATCGGCTTCGGGACCGGGCAGGCCGACGGAATCTTTACCTCTGGCGGAACTCAATCCAACCTTCAGGCCATGCTGATCGCACGAAACACCGCAACCGCAAAGCTGCGGGGCACCTTGCCTGAACGGCTGGCTAATCTGCGGATCTATTGCTCGGAAGATGCGCACTTCTCGATTCGCAACGCCGCGATGCTCCTTGGCCTGGGCTACGACGCGGCCGTGGCGATCCCTACAGACGCCCAGCACCGCATGGATGCGCATGCATTGCGCGTGCGCCTGGACGCAGACCTCGCCGCCGGATTGGTGCCCATGGCCATCTCCGCCACCAGCGGGAATACCGACTTCGGGGCCATCGATCCGTTGCCCCAGCTAAGTGCTATCGCCACAGAAGTAGGCGCGTGGTTCCATGTGGATGCCGCATACGGTTGCGGCCTGCTCGTCTCCAACTCCCACCGCCACCGGTTGGACGGCATTGAATTGGCCGACTCGGTCACCGTGGATTACCACAAGTCCTTCTTCCAGCCCATCGGCTCCAGCGCCTTGGTGGTCCGCTCGGCAGCCTCCTTGGAATCCATCGCCCACTATGCCGAGTACCTGAACCCGCGTGCGGAGGCCGAGTCCACCCCCAACCAGGTCTCGAAGTCCCTGCAGACCACACGGCGCTTCGATGCGCTGAAGCTGTGGGTCACGTTGCGCTCTTTGGGGGCCAGCCGTTTGGGTGCCATGTTCGACCAGGTCATCGCCTTGGCAGAGGACGCTCAACAGGAAGTTGCCATGCGCGCCCAGCTTCGGATGGCAGCCGACGTGCAGCTGAGCACGCTGGTCTTCTCCTTTGAAGATCCACAGCACCCACTGGAACTGGACGAGCACAATGCCCTGGCCAACCAGATCCGCCAACGCCTCTATGCCAGCGGCGAAGCGATGATCGCCGCCACCACGGTCAAAGGCAAACGCCTGCTGAAACTGACGCTGCTCAATCCGAATACGACCCTGGCCGATATCAGCGAGATCCTCGACGCTATCTGCCGGATTGGTTCCGGACTGCTGGCCGAACGCACCCTTGGAGAGAAGAAATGATTGAACCTACCGAGCACTTTGACGTCATCGCTATTGGCGCTGGCCCGTTCAATCTGGGTTTTGCCGCCTTGGCCGATGGATTGGATGATCTGCACGTTGCAGTTCTGGAAGCCGGAGAGAAGTTCGTCTGGCACCCTGGCATGATGCTTCCCGGAACCCATCTCCAGGTTCCCTTCATGGCAGATCTGGTGACCATGGCGGACCCGACCAGCAAGCATTCGTTCTTGAACTATCTCAAGGAAAAACAGCGGCTTTACCCGTTCTATATCCGCGAAGACTTCTACGCCTTGCGCGAGGAGTATTCCAACTACCTGGCGTGGGCCGCAGAAAATATTCAAAGCGTACGATTCGGGCACCGGGTGCTCGAAGCCGAATACCACGACGGGGTCTACCTGTTGTCGGTGCTCACTGCCGCAGGACTGACCCGATTCACCGCAGACAAGTTGGTGCTGGGCACCGGATCCCAGCCTTATCTGCCGCCGGTTCTCACCACGGAAGCACAAGCCACCGGCAACGTGGTGCACTCAAGCGACTACGCCTTCCACCGCGAGAAACTCCTATCCTCCCGGACCGCAGGTTCCGTCCCGAAAGTAACTGCTGTGCTCGGCAGCGGCCAGAGCGCCGCAGAAATCTTCTTGGATCTGCTGCGCAGCTTGCCAGAAGAGGATCATCTGGTGTGGGCAACGCGTTCAGAACGCTACTTCCCGCTGGAATACACCAAGCTCACTTTGGAGATGACATCTCCGGAATACATCGACCACTTCCATGCCCTGCCCATGGATCAGCGGGATGTCCTGTCAGCAGAGCAAAAGGGGCTCTACAAGGGGATCAACGCGGACTTGATCAACGAAATCCACGAGGAGCTCTACCAGCGAAGCGTCAATGGCGCAGCGAATGTGCACCTGCGTACCGGCTGCGCGGCCACGAGCATCGGCGCTGACACGGATCACCTGGCCATCAGCTTGCGCCATGAACGCACCGGTGAAGACCTGGAATTCCTCGCCGACCACCTTGTCATGGCAACCGGCTACCGCGCAGGCACTCCGGACTTCTTGCAAGGCATCAGCCAACGCATCGATTACCTTCCCGATGGCCGCTTCAATGTAGATCGCGAATATTCCATCGGGTTGGACCAGGACATCTTCGTGCAGAACGCTGAACTGCACACCCACGGCTTCACCGCTCCGGATCTGGGCATGGGAGCCTACCGCAATTCAGTAATTATCAACCGCTTGGCTGGACGCGAGGTCTACCCGGTCGAGCGACGGATCGCTTTCCAGCGATTCGGCGCCGCCGAACTCAGCGGTTTGCCCACTTCCGCCACTGCCAGCGCACGAGCCTAAGGAACTTCCGATGACCAACTACACTTTCCGTTCCGTGACGTTGCCCGGGGATACTGCGCTGCTGCATTCGTGGATTGCCACCGCGCATGCCTCCTTCTGGGGCATGGCCAACGCAACCGAAAAGGAAATCGAAGCAGAATACCGCACATTGCTTGGCACCCCAGGCTACGAAGTCCTCTTCGGCATCGACGCGTCAGGGGACGAGAAATTCCTTGTCGAGCTCTACGACCCAGCAGCATCGCCCCTGGCCGATGCGTACAACTGCGTCCGCGGCGACCGTGGACTGCACTTCCTGGCTCCGGCAGCCACCGATCCGCAGCCTGGGTTCACCCTCGACGCTCTCTCCTCGGCCATGGTCCAGGCTTTCGCCCTGCCCGGAACCGAACGAATCATCGTGGAACCTGACCTGCGCAACAAAGCCATCCATGCCCTGAATGCCCGCGTTGGCTTCAGCCCGGTACGTCCAGTGGAGCTTTCCGAGGCAGACGGCTCAATCAAGCAGGCACTGCTGTCCATCTGCACTCGCCAGGATTTCGAAACCGCTACCGGCCGCGGCTTGGAATCCTCATTCCTCTCCCCTGCACGTTGGGACATCGCCAACCGCCATGTCTTGGCCAAGGCCCTGGGCGAATTTTCGCATGAGCGTCTCCTGGAGCCTGCCGGCCATGGAGAAAACCGCTACTCAGTCCAGAAGGATGCCCACCGCTACAGCTTCAGCGCCCAGCGGTACCAGCTGAACCACTGGTTGGTTTCACCGCAGTCCGTGGAACACCACCACTTCGTTGACGGCAGCTGGCAGCAAGCAGAGGTGGACGCCATTGAGTTCATCACCCACTTCTCCCAGGAACTCACGCTTTCCCCGGTGCAGCTGCCCACCTACCTTGAAGAGCTCTCATCCACGCTGGCCAGCCACTGCTACAAGCAGGTTCATGCAACCCATAATTCAGCACAGCTGGCCCGGTTCGACGGCACAGCCGCACAGTCCTTCCAGCTCATCGAATCTTCCATGACCGAGGGCCACCCGTGCTTCATAGCCAACAACGGAAGAATGGGCATCGGGCGCACCGACTACCTGAGGTACGCCCCCGAAACCGGTTCCGCCCTGCACCTTGGCTGGGCTGCCGCCCACAAGTCCCGAGCACAATTCGACGCCGTGGATTCGCTGGATTACGAAGGGCTGCTGGCCACTGAGCTGGATTCAGCCGAGCGCCAGCGCTTGGATGCGGCCCTGGAGGCCTCCTTGTTCGGCACCGGCTATGCAGCCGGGGACTACATCTTCATTCCGGTGCACCCTTGGCAATGGGAGAACCGCCTGTCGATCACGTTCGCCAATGATATTGCCCGCAAGCAATTGATCTGGCTGGGCACCAGCGTTGACGAGTACCAGGCGCAGCAGTCGATCCGCACCTTCTTCAACCTGTCCAACCCGGAACGCCACTACGTCAAGACGGCAATGTCGATCTTGAATATGGGCTTCATGCGCGGGCTCAGTGCCGAGTACATGAAGGTGACTCCCGCGATCAACCAGTGGTTGGGCGAGTTGTTCGCAAAGGACCCGGTGCTCTCGACCCAGCCGGTCGCCCTGCTGCGTGAAATTGCGGCCGTAGGCTACCGCAACCCGCAGTTCGAAGCAGCCACCGGCAAGAGCGATCCGCAGCGGAAGATGCTGGCTGCGCTGTGGCGGGAGTCCCCGATCAGCCTGCTGGGCCCGGAAGAAAAATTGGCTACGATGGCCAGCCTATTGCATGTCGATGCGTCCGGCAGGTCCTTTGCCGGCGCCCTCATTCGCCGCAGCGGGCTAGCACCGGCCGACTGGCTAAGCCGTTACCTCGATGCCTACCTCATTCCGCTGGTGCATTGCCTGGCTGCCTATGATTTGGTGTTCATGCCGCATGGCGAAAACGTGATCATGGTGCTTGAGAACGGTGCTGTGAAGAAGGTCCTGCTCAAGGATCTGGGCGAAGAGATTGCCGTGCTCTCGGACCGGGTGGAACTCCCGGAGGAGATTCGCCGGGTACGCACCGGTGGAGATCCGGTATTGTCGGTCTTCACGGATGTCTTTGATTCGTTCTTCCGCTTCCTCGCGCCGCTGCTGGATGCCGAAGAACTGCTTTCCGAAGCAGATTTCTGGAAGACCGTAGTTCAACGGCTGCTGGATTATCGCGGGCAGCATCCGCAGTTCGCTGAACGCTTTGATCAGCTGGGACTTTTCGCGCAGAACTTCCCGCTGTCGTGCTTGAACCGCCTGCAGTTGCGCAACAACCAGCAGATGCTGGATCTCGCCGACCAGTCCGGAGGCCTGCTATACGCAGGCGATCTGAAGAACCCGCTGGCCACCGCCCTCATTCCCGCTGGCTGATTTGCCAGCTTCCCCAGCATCGCGCCGTACAGTCATCGTGCGGCGCGATGCTTGCTATTTCCGCGGCTGTGCCGTGATCCTGCGTGCCAGCTCGCCGACCCCTGCGCCCTGAAGCCGCGGGAGGACCTGTTCCCTTCCGGCCATCGCCAGGACCAGATCCAGCAGTTCGCCACGCACCTCGGGACCGTTCCCGCAACTGAAAGCGTCGTCCGCCGCCGACATCCGCAAGCCCTTGACCAGGGTGCTGCTATTGACTGCGAAGTCCTTGGAGGCGAAGAATCCTGCCACCGCTCGCAGTGCCGTGGGTTCAGGCCGCAGGATCAGATCGAGCGCCTGGGCGATGTCCTGACCGTGCACTACCACTTCGCCCAGCAAACCGGTCACCGAGTTCAGCGGGGCAATGGACTTGCTGGCAGAACGATTGAAATTATCCAGCGTTTGCCGGGCGCTGTCCCCGAGCTGCGGGCGCAGCAGCCGCTCGTTGTGCCGGTCGGAATTGAATCCGGAACGAGCCATATTCACCAGCCAACGGGCGGTCGAAGTGGATCCGGCGGCCGCCAGGTGCGCCGCCACATCGCGGATCTGCCAGTTCGCGCATAGCGATGGGGCGTTCCACTGCTCCGGAGCCAAGCTGCCCAGCAATCCTGCCAACCGCGCACGCTCGGCATGGACCAGCTCCCAATGCCATCTCGCATCCTTCATGGCGCCTCATCCCCATAGATCCAGTACCGGCTCAGCTTCCAGGAGCATACCGGATTTCCGGTTGCGCCATCTTGCCACTGGTCAAATGGCGGTTCTCCAAAGCCACGAAAAATATCTGGAAAATCTTGGTACTAAGTATTGCTAAATACCGCTACTTAGTTCTACTATCTACTTGTACTCAATGACACTAAGTAGAGAGGGGTGCAGCATGGCCACACAGATGACCGAGATGCTCAAAGGCACCTTGGAAGGGATCGTCCTGGCGATCCTGGCCGAACGCCCGGCCTACGGATACGAGATCACCACGGAACTGCGCGAACGCGGCTTCACCGATCTGGCCGAGGGAACGATCTACGCGCTGCTGGTGCGCATCGAGCAGAAAGGCCTCGTCTCGGTGGAGAAAGTCCCGTCCGAAAAAGGGCCTCCCCGCAAGGTCTTCACCCTCAACCCCAGCGGCAAGCAGCAGCTCGACGACTTCTGGACCACCTGGAACCTGCTCGTCTCCCGCATCAACAACCTCCCCCACCCGAGCACCCCGCAGAAAGGGCACTGATCATGGTCGCCAAATGGATTGAAGCTTTCACCGGCTCACTGGAGCAGAAGAAGCAGTACAAGCAGAGCATGGCACGCCTCAAGGCCCTGCCCCAGCCCTATGCCAAGGCCGCTGCAGGAGTGCAGCGCTACCTGCTGAACCAGAGCGGGGTCACCGACGCCGAAACGATGATCTCCATGTATTCGGACCTGGCCGACCTCTTCGAAGGAGCAGCCGCCAACGGCACCGCGCTGCGCGAACTGCTTGGCCAGGACCCGGCGGAATTCGCCGATGACTTCGCCCAGGCCTACGGGGGCAAGCGCTGGACCGACAAGGAACGCACCCGCCTGGCCGACACCATTTCCGAAGCAGAGAACGAATCGAAGGAGCAATGACATGAATACCGCATTGGCCCCGGAACCGGCCATCGAGGTCACCGGACTGGTCAAGTCATTCAAGAAGCTGCCCGTGCTGCGCGGACTGGACTTCACCGTGCAGCCTGGCAGCATCTTCGCCTTGCTCGGTTCCAATGGCGCCGGCAAGACGACGCTGGTGCGGATCCTGGCCACCCTCCTTCCCGCCGATGCGGGAACCGCCCGGGTCTGCGGAGCTGCAGTGCGCGAGAACCCGGTCCAGGTCCGCCGGTCACTGGGCCTGACCGGGCAATTCGCCGCAGTGGACGAGGTCCTGACCGGGCGCGAAAACTTGCTGCTGATCGCGCGGCTGCTCCGCTTGGAGAATCCGCGGTCCATCGCCAACGGCTTGCTGGAGCGCTTCAACCTCTGCGACGCAGCGGACCGGCCCGCAGGAACCTACTCCGGCGGGATGCGCAGGCGCCTTGATATCGCCATGGGACTGGCCGGCAACCCGCCGGTGCTCCTGCTCGATGAGCCGACCACGGGACTGGATCCCCAATCGCGCCGCGAGACCTGGCAGGTGATCCGCGACTTGGCCGAGTCCGGCACCACGATCCTGCTCACCACCCAGTACCTGGATGAAGCAGAGCACCTGGCCGATCAAATCGCCATCCTCCACGAGGGCACCATCATCCACCAGGGCACGCTGGCCGAACTCCAGGCCCTGCTGCCGCCGGCCACCACCGAGCTGGTGGCCAAGCGGCCGAGCCTGGAGGAGATCTTCCTGGAACTGATCGGCCACCACCAGCGAACCGAAGGGAGCAAGCCATGAGCATCGCGGCACTGCAGGAAACCCGAATCCTCACCGGGCGCTCGATGCGCCACGTTGTCCGCAGCCCTGACACCATCATCACCACGGCCATCACCCCGGTGGCCATGATGCTGCTGTTCACCTACGTCTTCGGCGGGGCTATTGGCACCAGCGCCACCGGGCCGTATATCAACTACCTGCTGCCCGGGATCCTGGTCATCACCATCGCCTCCGGGGTCGCCTACACCTCCTACCGGCTGTTCCTGGACCTGCGCGATGGGCTGGTGCAGCGCCTGCGCTCCATGCCGATCTCCCGCTCCAGCGTGCTCTGGAGCCATGTGGCGACCTCGTTGGCGGCGAACTTCCTGTCCCTGGCGCTGGTACTGGGGGTCGCCCTGGCCATGGGCTTCCGCTCCTCCGCCTCCACGGCAGCGTGGATCGCCGTGCTCGCGCTGCTGTGCCTGGTGACCCTGAGTCTGACCTGGGTAGCGGTGCTTGCCGGCTTGAGCGCGAAATCGGTGGATGGCGCCAGCGCCTTCAGCTACCCGCTGATCTTCCTGCCCTTCATCTCCTCGGCGTTCGTTCCCACCGAGTCAATGCCCAGGCCGGTGGCCTGGTTCGCCGAGCACCAGCCGATCACTGCTATCGTCGATTCGCTGCGCGCCCTGCTGTCGCAAGAACCCGTGGGTTCCGAGCTCTGGATCGCCCTGGCCTGGCTGGCAGGCATCTTGATCCTGGCTTGGGCGCTGGCCACGCGGATCTACCGGAGCAAGACCTCCAGCTGAGCGGCGGGCGC